>ULXL01003454.1_pt1 | contig 26800 bp, 18 predicted proteins | sample 1961241 | NCBI WGS metagenome assembly ULXL01 (sample SAMEA4835837, study PRJEB28245) | human gut metagenome | biome: gut microbiome; material: fecal sample | place: Denmark | collected 2008
GTGCGCCCCAAGCGCCCATTCCCCGCGAAAAGACACGCAAAAAACAGTAGACTTTTTCCTGCGCCTGCTGTATGATAAAGGCGAAAAAATAGCATACCGAAGATGTGTAGCTGCGTCTTGCCGGGGTGTTCGGCAGGGGGCGGCGAAAAAGGAATGGACCTACTCGAAAGAACTGTGCGCGAGAGGGCCGCTCCGAAGCGCGAAAGCGCCGGGCCGAAAGGCAGCCATTGCGGGAAACCGTGAGAAGGTAGGAGCAGCACGCGGGCGGAAAGCCGCCCAGATCGCAAGTCAGGAGAATTGCTGTCTTCGGTTGGAACTGCGAACACCGGATCCGTCTGCGGGTCGGGTGTTTTTGTTTTGCACTGGGAGGCTCTATGAGAAAGCTTTGGACGATACGCTGGTTCCGTGTTCTGCTCGGCGTGGTGCTGACGGCGGCGCTGCTTGCGCCGGTCGTGCTCCCTGCGCTGCAGATGCAGCGGCAGGAGCCGGAAAACCCGATCCGAAAGGAGAATATCCAGCCGGTGCGCCGACTGAGCTTTGGCGACGGAGACGGCGGCACGCTTGCCGCCGCGCCGCTTACGCAGGAAACCGGAACAGGCGGCAGCCAGTCCGGGCAGGAGCAGAATCCTGAACAGCCGCCGGAGGAGCAGACCGGCGAGAACGTGCCCGAGCAGCTGCCTGAGCAGCCCCGATCCGACCCGGAGCCGCAGCCCGGCCAGGAATCCGGCGAGCAGCCCGGTGAGAGGACCGACGGCCAGCCGGACGACGCCGGAGACGAGACGCAGCCCGACGCACTCGACCTTGGCCTCGTACTCACCTGGTACCGCTACGGCGGGGAGCGCTATCGCTCACTCTGCCCGTCGGATACGACCGTGCGGCAGGACGTGCGCACTGCGCAGCTGCCCGATGGAAAGCTGCGCTATGAGCTGGAGCTGCGCGGCCTCGACGCGGTCGATTCCCAAATTACCAACGTAGAGATTTCGGAAAACAACGGCGCATTTGCACCGGCGGACGAACGCGGCAGCATTGCCATGCAGGTCGGCCCGCAGGGCGAGGACAGCTACTATACGCTCCGCGTGCAGGCAGTCTGCACGCACGTGCTGGAGGACGGAGCACGGCAGGAGCAGGAGACGGAATTCTGCTTCGTGCTGGTCTATTCCGACGAGCTTGATTTGGAAGCGCAGCTGCTATGGACGCTTGCAGGCGGCGGTACGGCCAGCCTGCGCTGCCAGCCCGGAAGCCGGGCCGCGTGCACGGTCAGAAACGACGAGCTGGAAGAAAATCTTCTGCGCTACAGCTTCCGTCTGGGCGGGCAGAGCGCCGAGGATGCAAAGCTCCTTTCCATTGCATACAGCGCCGCAAACGGACAGAGCGGGGTGCTGGACGCAAATGGCGGCGCGCTCACGCTGCAAAGCGGCGCGGACGGGAAAAACGCCTATACCATTTCCATGCTTACCGAGGTAACAAGCGGCGGCCGGACCCGGCAGCTGACGTTCACCTTCCTTCTGGAGTGGCGGGAGGAGCAGGACCTCCGCTTGAACCTCGTCTGGATGAAAAACAGCACCGAGGCGCAGAGTATCGTCTGCGAGCCCGGCGACCGTGCCTCCGCCGAGATTCGCCGCACCGAGCTGAAGCTCGGCGAATTCAGCTACCAGCTCCAGCCAGATGGCCGGGATGCGGCGCAGATGACCATCACCTCCGCCAGCCTTGCCGCAGAGGGCGGCACGGCGCAGACGCTTGCCGTCCCGGACGGCAGCACCGTCCTGCGCATCCCGGACGGCGCCGCGTCGATCAAATATACCCTGACCGTGCAGGCCCGCTATCAGAAAAGCGACGGAAGTCTCAAAAACCTGACGTTTACCTATGTCCTCCGCTATTCCGGCGACGTGAGCCTTGAACTGCGCTATACGCTGTTGGACGGAATGCAGACCGCGATCCGCTGTGCGAACGGGCAGAACAAAACGGCACAGACGGTCTACAGTGACGAGGTAACGGACGGCGTTCTTGCCTATACGCTGGCGCTGACCGGCAGCGATGCGGCCAGCGGCGTCGAGATCAGCGACGTTTCCTGTTATCAGTCCGGCAGCGGCAAGACAAAGGCACTCGGCTCCGCCGAATCCGGCCAGATCGAGCTTCTGGTCAACGCGGACGGCAGCGAGGGCGAGAATACCTTCACCATAACGGCAAAATCCGAGGCAGGAGAACAGTATACCTTCAAAATCAACGTCCCCTATAAGCTGCGCGGCGACGGGACCGTCAAGATCGAGACGAATCTGACCGATGGCCAGAAGGTCATGAACGGAACGAACATCACCCTGACCGTGACCGCATGGAGCGAAAAGGAGGACGGCACTCTGATCGCGCAGATGACTGCCTCGGACGTCGTCGTGACGCTGGACGGCGAGGTGCAGCGCAGCTACGGCTCGTCGGGCGGCAGACTGCAATATACGCTTGTGCCGGAGAACCCGGCGGAGGGCGACGAAAACGAGCATACGCTGGTCATCACCTGCGAGGACACCTACGGCAACAAGGACGTGCTCACGCTGACGCTTCTGGGCGAACGCTCCCGCAAGGGCGAACCCATTGGCCACGCGACGATCTACATCGACATGACGGTGCTGGGCCTCGGCGTGACTGCGCCGCTCAGCTACGAGGTGCTTTCCGGCGAACCCGCGTCCTACAGCGTGGCAAAGGCCGTCTGGGGCTATGATGCGGGCGACCCGTTTGGAACAGCCGCAAACACCTTCGGCTGGCCAAGCTCCGAGACCGCTTTTACCGGCAGCTACGACGATAACTTTTATATTGCCCGACTTGGCGACGGGACCAATATGGCCGCCCGCTCCAATGCGCTGCGCGGCAGCTGGTCCAGCTACGGCTCGGACCGTGAATCCGTCCTTGCCGCCATTGACGGCGTCTTCGGCGAAAACTCAGCCTATGCCGCGCTCTGGCGCAGCATCTATCTGGCGGGCATCAGTCTGAACGGCTGTCATAACACCTCCGTCGGAGAGTTTGACTTCACAAACGGCTCCGGCTGGCTGTATTCAATCGGCGGCGGTACATATTATCCGGGCACGACCCTCTCCAATTACGAATTGCAGGACGGCGACGTGCTGGTGCTGCGCTATACGCTGGCCTATCAGCGCGACGTCAGCAGCGCCGATCAGGAAAACGCGTTCTGCGTGTCCATGATCAACGGTTCGATGAACGTCTCGCACAAGTGGCAGACCGTCACCGGTGCGGACGGCGCAGAGCAGACCGTCTGCACCAGCTGCGGCAAGCTCCGCGCGTGCGAGCACCCGCAGACGGAATACCGCGAGACAGAGGACGGAACGATGTGCTACGAATTTTGCCTCAAGTGCCAGAAGTCCGTCACAGAGCCGGAGGCGCACGACTGGCAGATCGAGCAGATCGAGCAGAATGACGAGCAGCACCGCAAGATCTGCTCCCGCTGCAAAAAAGAGGTCGAAGAAGGTCATCGCTTTGAATTTATAGAGGACACCGCCACCTGTGAGCAGGCGGGCGAGAAGCTCTCCCGGTGCCTGGACTGCGGCTATGAAAAGCACGAGCCGTCTGAGAAGCTCAACCATACGCCCGTGATCCAGCACAACGAACAGGAGCACTGGGAGGAATGCGAGATCTGTCATGCGGAGATCGAGGGCACGCGCGGCGAGCACCGCTACGAATGGGACGACGGCCTGCGGGATTGGGTCTGCACCTGCGGCTATACCCACACGGAGCTTTGCAATGGAACGCTGGAGGCGATTGAAGCCCTGTGCACGTGCAGCCATGAGACGACCCGGTGCAGCCTGTGCGGCAAAACGTTTGAGCGCGACGCGCCCGGCGCGTTTGAGTACCCGCACAGCTATGAGATCGTCCTGGCCGAATGCACGTGCAGCCTTGAGGTAAAGCGCTGCGTGTACTGCGGCGACAAAACAGAGCAGCCGGGCACATACGAGAACTATCCGCACAGCTATGAAAACGGCTTCTGCCGCTTCTGCGGTATGCCGGAGCCAGTCGCTCCCGGCCCAGACCCGGACCCGGATCCAAATCCCGAACCCGGCCCGGAGCCCGATCCGGGCACGGAGGACGGCACAGAGGAATAAACAGGAGGAACACAGATGCAGGAAAAAATCAAGGAAATTTTAGACCAGATCGAAACCGTGATCGTTGGCAAGAACGAGGTCATGGAGCGTATCCTGATGGCGATTCTGGCGGGCGGCCATGTCCTGATGGAGGACGTGCCGGGTGTCGGAAAAACGACGACGGCCATGACGTTCGCGCGTGTGCTGGGACTGGAAACGCGCCGCGTGCAGTTCACCTCCGATACCATGCCGTCGGACATCATCGGCTTTTCTGTCTACGATAAGGACACCGGAAAGCTGGTCTATAAGCCCGGCGCAGTCATGACGAACCTGCTGCTGGCCGACGAGATCAACCGTACCTCCAGCAAAACGCAGTCCGCACTTCTGGAGGCAATGGAGGAGGGCCATGTCAGCATCGACGGCAAAACGCATCCGTTGCCAGACCCGTTTATCGTCCTTGCAACGCAGAACCCCGCCGGCTCCGCCGGTACGCAGATGCTGCCGAACTCGCAGCTTGACCGTTTTCTGGTCAAGCTGACCATGGGCTACCCGGACTTCAAAAGCCAGGTCAGCATTCTCGAAGAGCGGCACACGGAAAACCCGCTTGACCGCGTCCACCCCGTCGTCGGCGCGGAGGAACTGAACGCGCTCAAGCAGCGTGCGGCAGCTGTGGAAATGAAGACAAGCGTTTATGAATACGTCACGCGTCTGGCGGAGGCGACGCGCGTGCACTCGCTGGTGCAGCTGGGCCTCAGCCCGCGCGGCGCGCTGGCCGTTTGCCGGATGGCAAAGGCGTATGCCTATGTGCAGGGCCGGGATTACGCGATGCCCGAGGACGTCGCGGCGATCTTCCCGGACGTCTGCTGCCACCGCCTGATGCTGAGCACAAAGGCCCGCATGATGGAGCGCAGCGCGGAGCAGATCGTGGATGAAATCCTGAAAAACGTGGAAATGCCGGTGATCCGGAAGAGCCGGGAGGGCGTATGACCGTACTTCGGATCGGATATGCGCTGCTCCTGCTGACGGTTCTGGGGCTGGACGCGTTCTGCGGCAGCATCCTGAGCGCAGCGGCGACAGCCCTTCTCGTGCTGACGCCGCTGGTCTGCGCTTTGCTGCATCTGCGTGCGGCGAAAAAGCTGCGCGTGCGGCTGGACGCGCCGGTCAATCTGGAAAAGGGTGAAGCGGGCAAGCTGCGCATCCGCGTGGAAAATGCAAGTGCACTGCCTGCATGCCTGCTCGGTGTGCGGCTGCGGCTGACAAATCTGCTGACCGGCCAAACCGCCGTACAGCACTACCGGCTGACGGCCCGGCCCAAAAGAACTGGCGTGTCGGAATACCGCATTTCCAGCGCGCACTGCGGCAGGATTCAGCTGACGGCAGAGCGCTGCCGCCTGTATGACCCGTTCGGGATCATCGGCATCCGGCTGGGTGAGCCTGCGGTCGCGGCCATGACCGTGCAGCCGAAGGGCTTCGTGCAGAGCGTCTATGTTTCACCGGACGCGAATTGTCCGGACGACAGCGAGAATTATGCACCCGACCGGACGGGATACGATCTGGCCGAGGTCTACGCCCTGCGCGAATACGCGCCCGGCGACAGCCTGCGGCAGATGCACTGGAAGCTGTCCAGCAAGCTTGACAAGCTGGTCGTCCGGGAGCCGTCGCTTCCCGTGCGCCGCTCCGTGCTGGTCTTCTGGGAGCGGACGCAGACCGCCTCGCCGGAGCAGTCCGACGCGCAGGCCGACGTTGTCGTCACAGCCTGCCGGTCGCTGCTGGAATCCGGCGTGCAGTTCACCGTCTGCTGGAACGATGCGCAGGAGCAGCAGTGCGTGAGCCAACCCGTGCGCAGTGTCGATGAATTGACGGGCCTTCTGCCGCGTCTGCTCTCCGCAGGCACGGCACAGGGCGAAAGCGGCGCGGCGCTGTTCTGCCGGAGCAGCGGCGAGGCCGTCCTGTCGCACATTCTGTACATTACGGGCCGTGTCCCGGAGGATGCGGCTGAGCTCGGGCGCTTCGGCCGCCTGACCATATTAAGCTGCGGGGCAGACGCGCCGGAGGCAATCGCCTTTGACGCGGAGCACTATGCCGAGCAGCTTTCCGAACTCGAAATTTAAGGGGGAACGGGCATGAAAAAACAGGATACTGCCGCGTTTTCCCTCATCCGCTGCGATACGGAGAAAAAAATGCCCGCACTGGCAGTGCGGGCAATCCGTGCTGCGCTCTTTTTCGCCGGACTTCTGACTGCGGCACAGGGAGCCGCCGGGATCTGGACAAACTACGGCTGGCTCTGGGCCGCCGCAGGCGCTGCGGCGCTGGTCTGGCAGAGCGTGGCGCTTGGACTTTCGCGCCGCTGGCTCCGCGCTGTGCTTCCGCTGCTCTGCCTGATCTGCGCAGCGGCCTTTTCCAGGCGCTTCCTCGCGGGAGCCATTACGGTCAGCAGCTCCGCGGGCGAGACGCTGACGAAGGCCACGGGACATATCCTCCTGCCGCTGGCCGGAGTGGGAGCGGATGCGGCACTTTTTGTGGCTATTTCGGCGGCACTGCTCGGCACGCTCTGTGCCTATGCTGTCCGCTGGTCGCCGACCGTCTGCGGCCTGCTGCTGACGGTGCTGTCTGCGGCGCTTCTGGCGCTGCTCAGGCCGGATTCAGCGCAGGTCTGGATGGCGGTGTGCCCGCTCTGCGCAGCTCTGCTGCTGGCAGGCGGCGCGGCAGACCACAAAGAATCCGTTCCGCTGCTTTTGGGATATAGTACGCTTCTGGCGCTGGCGGGCGTGCTTGCCGCCGTGCTTCTGGCTGTACCGGGTCTGCGAAGCGGTGCGCTGTTTTCCGAGTGGGGCGCGGCCTCTCGCGCGGCGCTGCATGAACTCCGGTACGGAGCCGGACAGGCAGTGCTGCCGGAGGGGGAATTTTCCGGGTTTTCCGCCGCTTCTGAGCAGACGCCGTGCCTGACCGTCACGATGGAGCAGCCGACGGCGCTCTATCTGCGCGGCTTTACCGGCGATACCTTTACCGGCACGGCATGGCAGGCGCTTGATGCGCAGACGCTTGCCGAACAGACCGATCTTCTGTACTGGCTGCATAAGGAGGGCTTCTACCCGCAGACGCAGCTTGCCGCCGCGTCGCGCGGCCTGCACCGGCAGGAGCAGACGCAGACAGTCCTGATTGAAAATACCAGCGCTTGCAGCGCCTATGTATACGTGCCCTACGCGCTCTCCGCGCTCCCGCAGGAAAGCGCACTGCGCACAGACAGTCTGGAAAGCACCCAACTCCCGGCCAGCGGCCTGCGTGGAGCGCGGCAGTATCGCTTCACCATGCCCCTTGCCCCGGAGCAGACCGCAGCGGAGTTATTGGACGCGCTGCGGGAGCAGCCGGAGAAGGCAGACGCCTATCTCAGCGCAGAGGGAAGCTACCGTGCGTTCGTGCAGGAGCAGGACGTGACGCTGCCTGCGCAGATACGCGCACAGCTTGCTCCGATTCTGGATGAACTCTGCCGGGAATACGGCTCCGCCGGTTCTCTGACGCCGGAGCAGGCGCAGCTCTGCACGGCGCGCTTTCTCGAACAGCTGGACGCGCTCCGCGAAGCCGGAACGCCGTTGCCGCTGGACGAGCTTGTAAAGGATACAACCTACCAGACCGCGACCCTGACCGTGCTGGCGCTTCGTTATTACGGCATCCCCGCGCGCTATGCCGAGGGCTTCGTCCTCACGCAGGAGACTGCCGCGCGTGCGCAGGCCGGTTCTGCGATCACCCTGACTGCGGCAGACGCGCAGGGCTGGGCCGAGGTCTATCAGGACGGCACCGGCTGGATGCCGCTGGCTCTCACACCGGGCTACGGAGAGTTGACGGATATTCTTTCCCCGCATCAGTCCGAATCCGCCAGTCAGACCGGCGACGCACACACGGACGACGGTTCCATCGCGCAGGCGGAAACGATTGAGGACGAAGCGGACGAAACAGAGGATACACCGCAGGAGCAGCCGGAGGGCGGCGCACAGAGCGCGCCCACAGTCAAAATGCGGCTCTGGCTCTGGATCTTACTGATAGTCGGACTTCTGCTTTTCCTGCTGGCAGCCGCCGCGCTGCGCTATGCGCTCATCCGCCGCAGATGGCGCTACCGGTTTGAGTGCACCGCACCCGCGCAGTCTGTTGCCTGGGTGACGGGGGCGCTTGCGGCGCTCTGGCCCGCGATGGGGCTTGGCTACGACGGCGGCTCGGTCTTTGCGGTCGGCGAATCGCTCCGGGAGTCGGATGCGGAATACGCCGGAGCGGTTCGTGACCTTGCTGCGCTGAACGGCGAGGCCCGTTTCAGCAGTCACACTATGACGCGCGAACAGGCGAAGCGCGCCCTCCGGGTTTGGAAACAGACGGTAGACCGCCTGCAAAAGAATGTACCGCTGCCGCGCCGCGCGTGGCTGAAATGGATTCGCTGCCTGTACTGATAGGGGAGGACAGATATGAAACAAAAAAAGGTTCGGTTGCTCGGGCTGCTGCTTGCGGCCGTCATGCTGCTGGGCTGCCTGCCGGTGCAGACACTGGCAGCGGAAGGCGGCTGGTTTTACCTCGCTGCCGACTGGAACGGCACGCTTCTGATCGCGCCGGAGCGCATCAGCTACACGGCAGATCAGACGCTTTACGAAGCGCTGAACGCCAGCGGCCACAGCTTTGGGCCGGACGAGAACAGCGTGACGAAGATCGACGGCAAAACAGGAAATTTTATCCGCAGTGATGAAACCGGGAGCCACGACCTGACGCGAAACGCCGCGCAGGCCGGGATCCGGTATCTCTGCTTCACAGACAGGCTGACGGCGCAGCCGTCGGATGCCATGCAGAGCCTGATCGCTGCTATGGCCGATTACCGGCTGGAGGAGCCGGATGTGCAGCTGGCCGCGCAGGCGGCGTATAACGCCGCCTGCGCCGGATACGTCACGGCGGACGATAATGCGGCGCTCAGCCTGTACACGGCGCTTCATAACGCGGTCGAGCAGTACAAGCAGACACTGGACGGCCCAAAATATAGCGTTACCTTCTCGGACCGGAACAGCGTCTGGCAGTCCGGCGATACGCTGTATGCCGAGAACCAGTATGGCCGCGTCTATCAGGACGAGAACGGCAGCGGAATGCTCTCGCTGCCCGCCGGAAGCTATACCTTTACCATGCAGGCGCAGTCCGGCGGCGTGACGGGCAGCGTCACAGTGCCGGAGCAGACCTCTGTGACTGCCGTGCTTGACAGGACCGACTGGCTCAAAGCGGACGGCTTCATGCTTTCATCCGCGTCCAAAACGGAGTTTGACGGCAGCAAGCTTCCCGTGGAGAAGAAGACGGCGCGTGAATTGACCGCCGTTCTGGACGACAGCTTTACCGGAACGCTCTACGCGTTCTGGCCGTATGACACGAGTGTGTTTCCGGATGCAAGCAAGCTGAAGCTGACCGCAATCTATACCCCGGCGGGCGGCACGGAGCCGCAGCAGGCCAAACAGGCGCTGAAATCCAGAACCAGCGGCGTGGACGGCGTGCTTGCCGTCGGTATGCAGGGCAATACCGTCGTGTACCGCGCCGGCACGCAGGACGCGCAGGGCATGACGCAGTATCAGGACTATACGCTCACCATCCGCCGTGCCCCGACGCTGAAGCAGCTGCGCGTGACGGAGGAATCCGGCGCGCCCGCCGCTCTGGAGTCGTTTGACGAGAGCACGCGGACATATACGTGGCAGGTGCTCAGCGAACAGGTCACGCTGGCCCTGACACCCACGGCAGAGGGCTATACGCTCTTTGCCGACGGTGAAGACGTCACGCAGACGGGCGGCTGCACGCTTTCCATCGATGAAACGGAGAAAAGCGTGCCCATCGAGGTGCGGGCCGGAGGCGAAGCGACACAGTATACGTTGGTTCTGAAAAAAACAAACAGCTGTACCGTTCGCATTCCGGTCGAATCCGCAGATGTTGACCTGACGGTCTGCGATGCAAGCGGACAGATCCTCAAGGGCGTCTATGTCGCGGCTGCAAATCAGTACCGGTTCACGCTGGTTCCCGGTATGCAGTATACCTACACGGCGACAAAGGATACGTATTATCATGCAACGGGCAGCTTTACGGCCAAGGACGGCCCGCTGTCAAAGGTCACTGTGCAGACCGGCGACTGGCTGACAGAGCTGGCTCTGAGCAAGGACAACCTGACGTCCAGCAAGGGCAATATTCCGCTCGACCAGACCTTTGACCCGGCCAGCCATGCCTATACGGCGGCTGTGGCCGATACGCCCGCCGCAGTCTATCTCTGCATCAACGGCGATATCCAGACGGGCAGCACTGCCTTCCTCGCGCAGTACCGCACCATCACCAACACCGCGCAGGACGACCAGCTGCTTGAGACGCAGATCACCTCCGCCCAGCTCGGAACGCCTGTGTTCCTGCGGAACCTGCTTCTGAACCAGAACGGACGCGGCAATACGCTCACGATCCGCTGCCAGCGCACCGCCGGGAGCGTCACCTACTATCAGGAGTATATCGTCACGCTCCGGCGCACGCTCTCGCTGCGAGATCTTTCACTTGCCTGCGCCGGGCAGGCGCAGACGCTCACGTACGGCGGCGGCACGGGCTATTCTGCTGCGGTGTGGGACTATACCGTCACCGTGCCCGCGGCTGCACAGACGCTTTCTGTCTGCGCAGAGGTCTATCCTGCGGATGCCGCCTGCTACCGCGATAACGGCAGCACCGGCTATCGCGTCTGGATGGACGGACAGGAGCTGACGCCCGGCGCGGCTGCCGATGTACAGCTGAACGGCACGGCGGAGCCGGAGACTATCACGCTGGCGCTGACGAATGACTTTGCGGGCGAAGAAACGGCTTCGGAGTACCGGATTCAGGTGCGCAAGGCGCAGCCGGTCCTCTTCACGCCGCAGCTGACGCCCACGGACGCGCTGATGTTTGTCTGCGATACACTCTCCAAAACACGCGTCTGGCCGGATGCAGACGGCGCGTATGAGCTGTTTGACGGCTATACCTATCAGTACCTGCTGACCTGCCCCGGCTATGCGGGCCGGAGCGGGACCATCGAACCGTCGCACAGCGCATCCGGTGCGCTCGTTCTGAAAATCGACGAGGACGCTGTTGTCGTTACGGGCGGCGCGGCCCGCGCCGCAATGACCCTCAGCGCTGCGCAGAAGAACGAAACGCTGCGGCAGCTTCCCGCCGAATGGGCCGATTTCCGCGGAACGAGCTATGACGCCAATGGCACGCCCGGCGGCACCGCAGGCAGCAACAACGCCGTCGTATCTATCCAGATGCCGGTGGATGCCGACGCGTCCACGCTTTACTGGTCGAATGCGATCGGCAGCGGCATAGACAGCGGCTCGACCGGCTGCCCGCTGCTGGTGGACGGCGTTCTGATCGTCTGCGCGGGGGATATGATCTGCCGCGTCGACCCGGTTTCCGGCGAGATCCTGACGAAGGCCAAAATGGATCGCGCGTCGAGCTTTTCCATCACGCCTCCGGCCTATGCCAATGGCATGGTGTTCGTCGGACTTTCCGACGGTACGATCCAGGCGTTCAACGCCGAAACGCTGCAATCGCTCTGGATCTACCATGACCCGCTCGAGGGCCAGCCGAACAGCCCGATCACCGTCTGCGGCGACTATCTCTACACCGGCTTCTGGCGCAGCGAGGAATCTCCCGCAAACTTTGTCTGCCTGTCCATCACGGACGAGGACCCGGCGCGCACGGATGAAGAAAAGACCGCCTGCTGGTATTGGACGACGCCAGGCGGCTATTACTGGGCAGGTGCGTATGCCTGCGAGGACTATGTTCTGGTCGGCACGGACGACGGCGCGGACGGAAGCAAGTCCATGACCGGGAGCCTTCTGATGCTCGACGCGAAGACCGGACGACTGCTCGACAAATGGGACGGCCTCTGCGGTGACGTGCGCAGCACGATCTGCTATGATAAAGCGACCGATGCCTTCTGTTTTACCACGAAGGGCGGCTGGTTCTGCGGCGTGCAGACCGGGAAAACGTCCGACGGCTGGCAGCTGCGGACAGGCAGCAAGTGGACGCTGAAGCTGGAAAACGGCACGAGCACCGCGCAGGCCATGAGCACCTCAACGCCGGTGGTGTACAATGGCCGTGCCTACATCGGCGTCAGAGGTACGGCGCAGTTCAGCGAGTACGGCGGCCACAGTCTTACAGTTGTGGATCTTGCGTCGCACACGATCGCCTACCGCGTCCAGACGCAGGGCTATCCGCAGACCTCCGGCATTCTCACGACGGCCTATGAAGAGACGACCGGCTATGTCTATGTCTATTTCGTCGACAATTATACGCCCGGCAAGCTCCGCGTCCTGCGGGACAAGGCAGGGCAGACGCGTGCAGACTATGTCACGGAGGAATCCGGCGTGGATACGCCCTATGTCCTCTTTACGCCCAGCGGAAAGGACGCGCAGTATGCAATCTGCTCGCCGGTCGTGGATTCCTATGGCGTGATGTATTTCAAGAACGACAGCGCGAAGCTCATGGCCTTCGGGCCGTCGGTCACGCTGGAAATTACCCGTCAGCCGGATAAAACGCAGTATCGGGCCGGTGAGGTCTTCAACCCTGCCGGTATGCAGGTCGATCTCGTCTATGCGAACGGCCTGCGGCGGGACGTGACAAAGTATGTCCAGTGGTCGGAGGACCCGCTTACGGAGGAGGATGCGGCAATCGACATCCGCTTCCCCTATGTCCGGTACCACGATCAGGACAGCGAGGAGTCCGGCCGTCTCACAAACGTCAAAACGCAGACGCCGACCGCGTCCGTCAGGCTGACGGTCGAACCCGGAACGGTGGAAAACGGCCGGATCGGCATGCTGACCTGGGCCTATGATATCAAAACCGGCTCGCTTACGATCAGCGGCGAATTTGAAAATGGCCAGAAGCTGGCCGTGGCCTATTATGATCAGAATGGACGCATGGTGCAGGTAAAGCTGCTGACGCAGGCACAGACGCTTGCGGCAGTTGAAAGCGGCGCGCGGATCCGCCTGTTCCTGCTGGATCAGGATAACCAGCCGGTCTGCCGGGCCATGACGGTAAAGAGGTAACAGCATGAAAAGAATACGAGCGGTTGCGCTGCTTCTGGCGCTGTGTCTGCTCCTGTCCGCCTGTGGCGGCACGCAGACGCCGCTGGAACGGACGGCAAAGTACCTGAAATCAGCGGTGCCGGAGCCGGGCTTCGGTTCGCTGGACGGCGACTGGATCGTGTTTGGTCTGGCGCGTGCCGGGGCAGATCTGTCGGACGGATATTTTGACCGGTATTATACGGCGGTCGAAGCCGCCGTTCAGGCGGCAGACGGAACCCTCGACGAGAACCGGTATACCGAGTATTCCCGCCTGATCCTTGCCCTCACGGCGATCGGGCGCGACCCGCAAAACGTCGGCGGCTATGATCTGCTCCTGCCGCTGGCAGACCTCGAAAAGACGACGGCACAGGGCGTCAACGGCGCGGCGTTCGCGCTGCTGGCGCTGGACTGCGGCGGCTATGAGCTCCCGCAGAATTCCGCAGCCGCCGTGCAGGCGACGCGCGACGGCTATGTCGACGCAATTCTGACCCGGCAGAATGCCGACGGCGGCTGGAGCCTCGGCGGTGGCGCGTCAGATCCCGATCTGACCGCCATGGCCCTGCAGGCGCTTGCCCGCTACCGCAGCCGCGCGGACGTGTCCGCGGCAGTAGAAGCCGGGCTTTCCTGTCTGTCTCAGATGCAGGAGGAAAACGGCGCGTTTTCCTCCTGGGGCACAGAGAGCAGCGAGTCGGTCAGTCAGGTGCTCACAGCACTGACGGAGCTTGGCCTCTCACTGGATGACGCGCGTTTTGTGAAGAACGGGCAGACGCTGGAGGACGTGCTCCTGCGCTTCGCGCAGGACGACGGCAGCTTCGCCCATACGCCGGAGGACGGAGGCAACCTGCTTGCTACCACGCAGGCGTTCTACGCCCTCACCGCTCTCCAGCGCGCCCGCGACGGAAAACCCACCCTCTACGATATGTCAGACGTTACGCCCTGAAAGCCTGCACCCCAATCCTCACCCTGCCGCACGGCAAGGTGAGGATTTTCGCGTTTTACAGCACGCACCAGACACTTTCCCTGTACACAGACACCGATCTGTGCTATAATTATCAAATAAAACTGGACGATCAGGAGGCAGAACTATGATTCCGACCAGAGAGCAGGCATGGAACCTGCTGTGTGAATATAATGAGGGTGAATTCCACCGCCTGCACGCGCGTATCGTGGGCGATGTGATGCGGTATTTTGCTGTCCAGCTTGGCTATGCCGATGAGGCGGACTTCTGGCAGACCGTCGGTATCCTGCACGATCTGGATTTTGAGCAGTATCCCGACCAGCACTGCACGAAGGAGGCGCAGATCCTGTGCGAACGCGGCGTGGACGAGCGCCTTGTCCATGCGGTCGTCAGCCACGGCTATCTGCTCACCGTCGACGTGCAGCCGGAGCACCAGATGGAAAAGGTGCTCTACGCCACGGACGAGCTGACCGGCCTTATCGGCGCAGTCGTGCGGATGCTGCCGACAAAAAGCGTGCAGGACCTTCAGCTCAAGTCGCTCAAAAAGAAGTTCAAGGATAAAAAGTTCGCCGCAGGCTGCTCACGCGAGGTCATTGAGCGCGGCGCGGATATGCTCGGCTGGAGCCTTGACGAGCTGATGGAGCGCACGATCACCGCCATGCAGGCGTCCCCGGCTGCCAATGGAAACTGAAAAGGTACTGGTCGCCATGTCCGGCGGCGTGGATTCCTCCGTCGCGGCCAAGCTGCTGACGGACGCAGGCTTCTCCTGCATCGGCTGCACGATGAAGCTCTATGATAATGAAGACGCGGGCATTCCGAAGGCCAACACCTGCTGTTCGCTCGACGATGTCGAGGACGCACGCAGCGTGGCCTACCGCCTCGGTATGCCGTATTATGTCTTCAACCTCAAGGACAAATTCGCCGAGTGCGTTATCGACCGCTTTGTGGACGCCTATGAGCACGGCACTACGCCGAACCCCTGCATCGACTGCAACCGCTATCTGAAATTCGACAAGCTGTTTGAGCGCGCCGATATCATGGGCTGCCGCTATATCGCCACCGGGCACTATGCCCGCGTCGAGCGGGAAGGGGAGAAGTACGTCCTCAAAAAGGCCCTCGACGAGACGAAGGACCAGAGCTACGTGCTCTACGATCTGACACAGGAGACGCTTGCGCGGGTCAAGTTCCCGCTTGGCAGCCTGCGCAAGACCGAAGCGCGTGAAATTGCCGCCGAAGCCGGCCTGATCAACGCTCGCAAGCACGACAGTCAGGACATCTGCTTTGTCCCGGACGGCGATTACGCGAAGGTCATCGAGAGCCGCACCGGCAAAACGCCAGAACCCGGCCCGTTCCTCGACCTGAACGGCAATGTCGTCGGCACACACCGCGGCATTATCCACTATACCGTCGGCCAGCGCCGGGGCCTGCGGATGCCGTCGGACGGCAAAATTTATGTCGTAAAGATCCTGCCGGAGCGGAACGCCGTCGTCGTCGGCCCGAACGAGGCGCTGTTTACAAGAGAATGCCTCGTGCCCGGTATGCACTGGATCTCCGGCGAAGCGCCCGCGCTTCCGTTCCGGTGCAGCGCAAAAACGCGCTACCGCCAGCCGGAGCAGCCCTGCACGGTCTATCCGGCAGGGGAGACAGGCGTCCGCCTCGTCTTCGACGAGCCGCTGCGCGCCATCACGCCCGGCCAGTCCGCCGTGCTCTATGATGGCGATACCGTCCTTGGCGGCGGCATCATCGCAAGGGAGGAATCCGTATGCTGATCTCATCCATGGGCCGCTACGCGGTTCTGATCCTGCTGGATCTGGCGGAGCATCGCGGCGGCTTTGTCCCCGTGCGGCAGATCGCCGAGCGGCAGGAGCTGTCGCAGAAGTATCTTGAGCGCATCCTGCGCACGCTGGCAGAGCACGGACTGGTCGAGGGAACGCACGGCAAGGGCGGCGGCTACCGCCTGACGCGCGAACCGTCCGACTATTCCATCGGCGAGATCATCCGCGCGGCGGACGGCTCCCTGTCCTGCCTCGGCACGAACGTACAGCTGACGCGCTGCGAGGTATCCTCCGGCCTGTCCACCGTCTGGAACCGGCTCGACAAACAAATCGCCGCCTGTCTCGACGCCATCCCCCTCTCCACCCTGGCCACCGCCGACGCAGCGGATGAATATGTGATCTGACTGATTTTAGCGTAGCACCCAGCGGCCTCTCCACCGGGAAAGCCGCTGGTGTATGCGTTTTCTACTTCTTAACAGGCCCTTAACATACCGGCTGTTTTCTTTTATGCTATTATATACTGGGTGAGGATCGATGGATATGACACGAAATACAAAGGATCAGACCTTACGCGGGCGGCTGCGGCAGATATTCCTGTTTTCCTGGCGCGACTGTGCCGTGTGCGTCGGCATTCTGGCAGCGGCGGGGCTGCTGTGCGCGCTGCTGCGGATGATCGACTCGTCCGACGTGTATGTCGCGCTGATCTTCGAATGCGCGGTCGTGCTCGTCTCGCGTTTCACCGACGGGTACCTGTTTGGCCTGCTTGCTTCGGTGATCGGCGTCGTCGGCGTGAACTGGATCTTTACATACCCCTATATGCAGCTCAATTTTACCATTTCCGGCTATCCGCTGACCTTCCTTGTCATGCTGGCCGTCTCCGTCGTGGTCGGCACGCTGACCACCCAGATCAAGCAGCAGGAAAAGCTCCGTGCGGAAGCGGAAAGAGAAAAAATGCGCGGCAATCTCCTGCGGGCCGTCTCTCACGATATCCGTACACCCCTGACCGCTATCGTCGGCGGCATCGACGCGATTCTGGAAAACGGCAGTCAGATCTCACCGGAAACCAGCAGAGATCTGCTGGAAAATATGCGCGACGAATCCAACTGGCTCATCGGCGTGGTGGAAAATCTGCTGTCCGTCACGCGTATGTCCGGCGCTTCGAATATCAAAAAGGAGCTGGAGGCGGGAGAAGAGGTTCTCGGCGCAGCCTCCATGAAATTCAAGCGGCACTATCCCGCGGTCGAGGTCAGCATCACCGCGCCCGATACTCTGCTTATGATCCCGATGGATATCATTCTCATTGAGCAGGTGCTGATCAATCTGATGGAAAATGCCGTCCAGCATGGCAAAACGACCACAAGGATCGAGCTGCGCTTGTCGAGCGCCGACGGCCTTGCTGTTTTCGAGGTCGCGGACAACGGCTGCGGCATCGAGAAGGAGCTTCTGCCGCACCTGTTCGAGGGCTATCTCACCCGCGATCAGGAGGAGATCTCCGACCAGCGGCGCAATATGGGCATCGGCCTGTCTGTATGTATGTCCATCGTGCAGGCGCACGGCGGTACGATGCGTGCGGAAAACCGGAAAAAAGGCGGCGCTCTGCTGCAATTTTCATTGCCATTGGAGGAAAACAGCCATGAACATCAGAGATAAGGTTCTTCTGGTCGAGGACGAGCGGACCATCCGCAGCTTTATGCAGGCGATCCTGACGGCAAACGGCTACGACGTGCTTATGGCCGGCACGGGTGCGATGGCGGATACCATGATCGCATCGCACTGTCCGGATATCATCATTCTCGACCTCGGCCTGCCGGATATGGACGGCATGACGATCCTGAGAAACGTCCGGAAATGGTCGAAGGTCCCCATTCTGGTCGTCTCCGCCCGCAGCCACGAGCGCGACAAGGTCGAAGCCCTCGACGCAGGCGCGGACGATTATCTGACCAAGCCCTTCGGCACGGAGGAGTTGCTTGCGCGCATCCGCGCCGCCGTCCGCCACACCCGGACGCCGGAAGGCGCAGCCGCCGTCGCCAATTCCGGCGTGTTCACCGCCGGAGAGCTGACCATCGACTACGATAAGCACCGCGTTTATATCGCGGGACGCGACGCCAATCTCACGCAGAACGAATATAAGCTGGTTGCGCTGCTCGGCCTGCACGCGGGCAAGGTCCTGACATATGATTATCTCATCAAGGAGCTCTGGGGCCCCAGCGCCCGCAGCGACAACCAGATTCTGCGCGTCAATATGGCAAACATCCGCCGCAAGATCGAAAAAAATCCCGCCCAGCCTGCTTACATCTTCACAGAATCCGGCGTCGGCTACCGCATGGTCGAGGGGGATTGAGCGTTCTGCCGCCGCTTTTCCGGTTTTGGAAAAGCGGCGGCTGCTTTCTGTGCTGCTGTTCCGCTTGCATTTTTCCTGAAACTGTGGTATAAAAGAAGAAAACCAATCAGGAGGGATTCCCTATGAAAGTCATGCTTGTAAACGGCAGTCCGCATGAGCACGGCTGCACCGACGCTGCGCTGCGCGAGGTCGCTTCCGCGCTGAACGCGGACGGAATCGATACTGAAATCTTCTGGATCGGCAATACACCCATCGGCGGATGCATCGCCTGCGGCGGCTGCTCCAAGGCAGGCAAATGCGTCTTCGGCGGTTCGGTCAACGACTTTGCCGAAAAGGCAAAGGACGCGGACGGCTTCGTGTTCGGCACGCCGGTCCACTACGCGGCGGCCTCCGGCAATATGACCGCGTTCATGGACCGCCTGTTCTATTCTGCGCAGAAGGAAGCGTTCTGTCGCAAGCCCGCCGCCGTCATTACCTCCGCCCGCCGCGCAGGCACCACGGCCGCGTACGAGCAGCTGCTCAAATACCCAGGCATCACGGAAATGCCCATCGTTTCCTCCTGCTATTGGAACAATGTCCACGGCTCCAGGGCCGAAGACATCCAGCAGGACGAGGAGGGCGTGCGCATCATGCGCGTTTTGGGGCACAATATGGCCTGGCTCCTGCGCTGTATCGAGGCAGGCAAGGCCGCAGGCGTTCCGGAACCCCGCAAGGAGCCGCTTGCAAAAACGAATTTTATCCGGTAAAAACTGCACAAACTAATGCAACGCAAGCTTGAAAGGAGTGCAGCGCAAGATGTGTACTGCGATCACATATCAGACAAAGCAGCTTTATTTTGGCCGGACGCTGGATTACGAATGCAGCTACGGCGAACAGGTGACAATCACGCCGCGGAATTACCCGTTCGACTTCCACCACGCAGGCCCGGTGCATACGCACTACGCCATAATCGGCATGGCCCATGTGGCGGGCGGCTACCCACTGTATTACGACGCCGTCAACGAAACCGGCCTGTGCATGGCGGGGCTGAATTTCGTCGGAAACGCCGTATACGCGCAGCCAGAGCCGGACAGGACGAATATCGCGCAGTTTGAGCTCATCCCGTGGCTGCTGGGCCGGTGCGCGTCGGTTCAACAGGCCCGGACAGAGCTTTCCCGGCTCAACCTGACCGGAACGCCGTTCAGCTCCGCTCTGCCCGCCGCGCAGCTGCATTGGCTGATTGCCGACGAAAGAGAAGCGGTCACGGTCGAATCGACCGCAGACGGCCTGCACGTCTATGAAAACCCTATCGGCGTTCTGACCAATAACCCGCCGTTCGGCGAGCAGCTGTTCAATCTGAACAACTATATGCACCTTTCGCCCCGACAGCCGGAAAACCGCTTTTCCCAAGCGCTCCCGCTGCGCCCATACAGCCGGGGCATGGGCGCGCTGGGCCTGCCGGGCGATCTGTCGTCCATGTCGCGCTTCGTCCGCGCCGCGTTTACAAAGCTGAACGCCGTCTCCGACGACACGGAGCAGGGGAGCGTCAGCCAGTTTTTCCACATCCTCGGCGCCGTGGAGCAGCAGCGCGGCTGCTGCGAGGTGGCAGACGGGCAGTACGAGCGCACGATCTATACCTCCTGCTGCAATGCACACAGCGGCGTCTATTATTATTCCACCTATGATAATCGCTGTCTGACAGCGGTCGATCTGCACCGGGAAAATCTCGACGGCAGCGCGCTTATCGCCTATCCGCTCATAACAGAGCAGCAGATCCTCTGGCAGAACCGCCGGTAAAACGCAAAAGCGGGAGAACGCACAGCTTTGTGTGTTCTCCCGTTGATTTATGCTTTATGGCAGTGCGCGGATCAGCCGAAGGAGGCGTCGAGCATATCCTTGATCTCGCCCGTCCAGTCCTCAACGGACGCGAACCAGCTGATCATTTCGTCGTACTGGTCGTCCGTCAGATCGTCGCGGGTGTTGAGAATGTCGCTGTAGCGCTGCAGCATAAGCCGCTTGGCGTGTCCATCGTCAGCGTCTTTACCGCGTACCTGTGCTGTGAGATTCTCAACTGGGTACGCGAGATCGTCAGTGCGCTGACGCACTCTGTTCTGGCGGGCGAGATCAGCTATGCGGTGCTGATCGTTCCGGTCTTTCTCCTGCTGCGCCGGTATTTTGTCCGTGCGGCATACGAAGCCATGACCTGCTCAAGGGCGGCGCTTGGGCTGTTCGGCAGCCTTCCGGTCGCGTTCTATTTCTTTGATTACGCAACGACGATCTATTCCGATGCCCTTTACGCCGGAATTCATGCAGTCAACGAGTCGCTTCCGGCGCTACTGTGAAAACGAGCTGGTCAATCTGCTGTGCTCCTCGTTTGCGGAAAAGGCGCAGCAGCACGGCATCCGGCTGACGGCGGAGCTCCGCCTCCCCGCAGCGCTGAGCATTCCAGACACTGAGTTGTGCACCGTTTTGTCCAACGGACTGGAAAACGCGTTCCGCGCCGTGTCCGGGCTGGACGAGCAGCAGCGGACCGTCTCGCTGTACTGCGGTGTGCGGCTCAATAAGCTGCTGCTTGAAATCAAGAACCCGTATCAGGGCGAGGTTGTCATGTGCGAGGGGCTTCCGGTATCCGACCGCGCGGGTCACGGCTACGGCTGCCGCAGTATGCAGGCCATTGCCGCCCGCCGCGGCGGCCTGTTCGAGCTGCAGGCTGAAAACGGCGTGTTCCTGCTGCGCCTGGCCCTTCCGCTGAACGGGTAGCCGCGTCTGCTTGCCATGAAAAATGCACCGGTGCTTCTGCAGCGCACCGGTGCATTTTTTGCGATCCCATATACCACAGCCATGATTCTGATTAGAAAATCCGGGAAGCGTACAGAATACGCGCAGGAGGTGTTTTCTACGGATCGGCATGAAATTAAAATTGGCGGTGCAACCTACTGCGTACAAAGAAGCTTTCGGGATCAGAGCAGCGCCGCAGAGATCATTGCAAAGAAAATCTTGGAATCGTCGAAAACCGACGGAAAAATTGACGTATCTGCGCCGGTAAGTTATAATTTGAACGGGAAGTTGGTTCAAGGAGGCTAAACATGAGGACCAACATATCAATTGTTGTTGCCGCGTATGTGCGTCTTTCCGTGGATGAGGCCGGAAAGAGCGTATCCGGGAGCATTGAAAACCAGATCAGTCTGATTAAAGAGTATTGCGCGAAACGAGAACTGATTGTCGCGGCTGTCTTTCAGGATGACGGCTGGTCGGGCGGAAACTTTGAACGCCCCGGCTTCAAAAAGCTGCTGGAATTCCTGAGGAAGAAGAGCGCAAATACGGTCATTACCGTCGATCTTTCCAGACTTGGACGAAATATGCGCGAGGCAAGCTACTACGCCGAAGAATATTTTCCGGAGCACGGCATCCACTTCTTCACGATTTCCGACGGCTTTGATACGGCGCGTGAAAACGTCTTTGCACCGTTCCAGTTCGCCATGAACGAGGTCTACCTGCGTGACGGTTCACGCAAGGTCAAAAACGTTCTGAAAAACAAGCGTGAGAGCGGGCAATACTGTGCCTGTCCGCCGTATGGCTACAAAAAGAATCCGGACAATGTGCATCAGCTCATCCCGGATGAGGTGACCGCGCCGGTCGTGCAGAGAATTTTTGCCGCGGCGGCCTCCGGTGATTCCTCCCGGAAAATTGCGATGGAGCTGAACGCCGGCGGGATCATTCCGCCGCTCAAATATCGTGTCCTGTATCGCGATCATTTTGGCGACGAGGGCGCCAGCCACGCCTCTGATCTTTGGAATTATACGACGATCAAGCGGATCCTCAAGAATGAGGTCTATCTCGGGCATACGCTGCTTGGCAAAACGAGAAAGGCCAGCATCCGTTCCGAAAAGAAGCTCCCCGTCCCGCAGGAAGATTGGGCAGTCACGCGCGGCACGCATCTGCCGCTTGTTTCGCAGGAGACATTTGACGCTGCGGCGCTGAATCTCGGAAAAGGAACTCGGAATTATCAGAAATACGACCACGTGCGCAGAAGCATTTTCTCCGGCATTGCCGTCTGCGGACGCTGCGGGCATTCGCTCTGCTCCTGCGGAACGGTCTATAAGGGGGAACGCGAGAAATACTGGTACCTGTCCTGCACCAGACAGCGGCCCGACATTGCAGATCCCTGCGAGGGTGTCCGGATCCGCTACAGTGACCTTCTGGAGGTCGTGCGGCAGGATCTGAACGAGATCCTTGCCATGACCGATGAACAGATCGACCGGCTTGTCGGCGATGTTCTCCGGGAAACGCAAACGTCCGAGGCAGTCCAGGCCCGGCAGCTTCAGCAGGAGCGGGCTGCCGCCCGTCTGAAAACCATCGACAGGGTGATTACAAAGCTCTACATGGACAATGCGGAGGGACGACTGGAGGATGCCCGGCTATCCGATATGGTGTCGCAGCTTCAAACTGAGGGCGCGGGACTTCAAAGACTTCTGACAGCATTGGAACCGGACAAAACAGAAAACGCAGCGGAGGACTATCAGCGTTTTTTCGCCCTTGCACGGCGCTATACACACATTGAGAAGCTGGACAGAGAAACGCTGTCGCTGTTTGTTGAGCGCATTGAGATCGGACCGAAGGAATTGCCGCAGGGTATCCGGAAGTCCGTCCGCCGGGAGCAGCCGTTTTGCCAGTGCATCCGCATCTTTTACCGCTTTGTCGGCGAGCTGGCCCCAGCCCCCGTGCGAAGCTTCCCGCTGCCACCCAATCCGGAACCCGGCAAAAAATAAGATGAAAATGAACGCCAAGGGAGGTCGGCGTCAACCTGAAGAACGGCTACAACGGCGACCTGACCTCCCGCGAAGCCGGCTCCGTCGGCGGCCAGATGGTCAAGAACGTGTGCCCCATACGAACCGCGAGATTTACGAGAAAAAACCGGATCATGGAGGGGCATATGCAGGCAGTGCGATACATAGTGCGGATCAGCGTATAAGAAAAAAGCACGAACTCTCGGAAAAAATAACCGGAGTTCGTGCTTTTCTTAACTACAAGAGCATTCTTGTACATTTTAGGTGTTTCTGAACAGCAAGCAATTGTATTAGCATTGCACCGTGCAAAAATATTATCCGCCTTGATTATGCCATTTTTTGGGTGACTATGGTAAAAATCAATCCATTTATAAATGTCTCGCAAAGATTGTGTGAAAATTTTTATCACTTTGAGAAAACAATTTCATATAACTCATCAAGAGCTTGTTCTTTAATCTTTATAGGGCGTCTCTGCCAGTTATTATTCCATTGTTTGAGTTGTTCGTCCGTAAGTGTGGTCATCTCTGCCAACGCTTTAGAAACATCATATTGAACGGTCAATCTTTCACGCGAATCTTGGGCGAAATGCTCAACCGCTTTTTCTCCTCGATTAGGAGGGGTGACACGTAGCATGGTTGTCATAGATAATTCGTGGTAAATCCATGGTGAAACTGTAAGTGCTTTCTTACCGGACGTTTTAATTTTATTCAGTTCTGCATCTAGGCATATTGAACTGGGTGTATTGAAAAACATAACACACTCAGTTTTATCCATCATTTCTGTCAATGCTGTAGATAGCATCATATGGACATGGCTTGTTGTATAATTACGCAATGTGTAATCGTACGTCTTTGTTTTGGCGTCATAACAGTATTTCTTATCGATCTTATTGAGTAAATCATCGCAATATCCCCAGGAACAAGAATCGATAAAAGCTTCTAGCCCAAAACATTGATAAAGCCACCCAGCAAAAGCTTTGACTTTATTAAGATCGGAATGCGAGTGTGAAATAAAAATGTTTTTAGGCTTTATGGAAAACCAGTGTTCCTTAAGAGCTGTCCCATTAATAATACCCTCCTCGGATATGTATTCGGAAAGACATTCCTGAACCTCTTTCTCATGTTCATTAAAAATCTCATTTCCCTGAGTTAAGAAACGATTGATCTCATTGTTGTAAAAATAGTCCGAGGGAGAATAATTGAATTTTGAATACATTTTAATTCCTCCCGAATCGTACTATATGACCTTGTAGAAAACTATTAGTCCAATAATAATTGATCCGTAAAACAGAATTTCTGATGGAGATAACGCCGAAAACACAATGCAGTATTTCCAGCCTTTGTACTTTTTTAACGGCATTTCAAATTCCTGTATTTCTATGCGTTTTTGCGTTTTCCCATTACTAACTCCAATCAAGTCATTATAGATGCCTATGAATTTTCTTTCTTTTGATAGATACATTGAATCTAAGCCCCAAAACAAAAAAGTGGTGATTATCGCTGATAAAATATAGAATCTATTTTCCAAAGTATTATCTGATGATATGGAAGAAACAAATATTGCAATTAATGCAGAGGATATTGTCAGCGACCATCCTTTCATTTGGAAGGAACACTGGTTCATTCTTGTAATACTGTTTTGCACGAATTCCAAGTGCTTCTCATTCGGTTTCATATTCTACCTCCTACATGCGTCTTAGTTAATCATTTACGGGTCGATGGTCTTTCTCTTTTGCAAATCACTGTAATCTATATTTTGATTCTCTCTTATCAAACTCGAAAAAATCACCTTTAAGCTATACTCCAAATCTGAGACCTCGGAATCTACAAATTTTCCGCCTTAAACGTCGTATAGCCCTCGTAATAGTAGCTATGGTCAATGCCTTTCATAAAGACCTCGCGGCTATCCACGTCATCCGTCAGCGCAGCTTTCAGCAGCACTTTAATCTCCACGTCCTTAATCGGGCTGCGCTCCATCGCAAGCAGATAGTCCTCCTTATCGACCTTGCTCCAGTCCACGACCTGACCGATGCTGTTTTTCAGCATCAAATCGAGCCACATGCGCATACTGCGCCCATTACCCTCGCGGAACGGGTGCGCGACGTTCATTTCCACATACTTTTCAATGATTTCATCAAACGTGCCCTGCGGCATTTTCTCGATGTTGGTCAGCGCCGCTTCCAGATACATCAGCGGCGCAAAACGGAAATTGCCTTTTGCCAAATTCACCGTGCGAAGTTCGCCCGCAAAGTCATAAATATCCTCAAAAAGTGCTTTATGAATTGCCTTAAGCGACGCGAACGTGCCGACAGGCAGCTTGTCCAGCGTGCCGCTCTCAAACAGCCACACGGCCTTTTTCTTGCTGATTCGCTCCTCCTCCCGCGCAAGGTCGGCAGAACTTGTCAGCCCCAATTTATTTTCCAGTGCCATAGCGCACCTCCATTTATTTCTGATTGTAAATCTCTTGCACTCCGTTGGTGTCCATTCTATCATACCGTCGCCCATCTTCCCGAACTATTTCAACAGGAAATCGTTGTATATAGGCGTTTCCGGCAATGTCTTCATAGCAAACGATAAAAACATATTCTCCTTTTATTTCTTCAAACGCTTTCTCAGAAAATATGTGAATGTAGAATCGTTCGTTCTGTCTTAAAATCATTTCTGTTTTGAAAAAACGCTTACCAGTAGCACAGTCAAAACTGACTCGCAGTTTCTTTGCAGGACCGTTTCCGATATTCTCTATTGTAAAAGGCATACTGACGTGTTCTGCGCCTCGCAAGTACATCTTTCCGTCTTTTGCTGCTCTAATCCACAAAACTTCTGTACCCTTTGCTTTTTTCGCCTCATCTTCATGCAATGATTCAGTTGCTCTGATTTTGCCTGTCCCATCTATCACAAAGAACAGGTGATTCTGTACTTTCCCAGTCAAGCTGTCCTCAATAATTGGATCATTTCCCATCGAAACATAGTCCTCAAATCCCAAATAACATTGATGGCTATGTATGGAAGAATTCGATTTCTTGCATCATCCCGATAGTTTTTATTCACTATGTATACAGTAAAATAAACGCCAACGATACCAATGCCCGCAGCAACAATTGTTCCGTAATAAGAGAGTAGGTCAGCTGCATTCCACACCGTTATGTATCCAGCATTTTTCCTGTAACATTCGTTAATTATGATTGGAACCACAACAACAAGAATAATTATAGAAAGCACTCCAACCAAGAACCATCTTTCCCTCGACTTATTCATCTCGACCTCTCTATTCCAGTAAAACTCGCATGTTCTCCCTATAGTAAGCTAATCACTTCAATCTATACGTTTTCTCCGCTCCTCTGCCGACGACCTCGATCAGCCCTTCCTCGCTCATCTGGCGGGTCAGCAGGTAGGCTCTGGTTTTTTTAATATGCAGCAGCTCCTGCAATTCCTCGTCGCGCATTTCGCCGTATTCTTTGAGATAGTCCAGAACGATTTTCATCTGCGGCGTAATGACCGGCGTAGCGGGTTTTGCTTCTGCCGCGTTTTCTGCGCCCGCAGAAACGGCGTTCATGTTTGGCAGCACGATTCGAAATGCATTTGTTGTTGCCTCGATGCTGGGCTGGACAGGGCAGCTTGCATAGAGCTTGAAAATACGGCGGATGCCGGTGCCGTAGCTTTCAATCAGGCGCAGACGATGAAAGATCTCCGCCAGCTTTTGATTCCTCGGCTGAGAAACGCCGAGACGGATATCCTCCGTGGAAAGGCCGGGCAGGAGGCCGCCCAGAGAAATAAACTCCATTTTGCTGTCGTTCACGTT
>ULXL01003448.1_pt1 | contig 26653 bp, 29 predicted proteins | sample 1961241 | NCBI WGS metagenome assembly ULXL01 (sample SAMEA4835837, study PRJEB28245) | human gut metagenome | biome: gut microbiome; material: fecal sample | place: Denmark | collected 2008
GCCCAAAGGCAGCGGCAGGGAAAGGCCTTCGAAGAGCGCTCTGGTGCTGACGCCGCGCGCGCCTTTTACAAGAAGCAGGTTGAGCGCCATGCCGGGAAGCGGTGTGATCCGCTCGCCAATCCCTTCGCAGAGCGCTGCGCCGCCTGCAAGGCAGAACGGAACGTCCGCACCGGTGCGCGCTGCGATGGCGAAAAGCTCCGCTTCCGAAAGCGCGCCGTAAAGCGCCTGCATGCCGGAAAGCACGGCCGCCGCATCTGCGGAGGAACTCCCGAGCCCGGCTTCCGATGGGATGCGAGCGCGGATTGTAATGCATGCTCCATCCGTTTTTGCGGCGGCACGGTAAGCCTCCGCAGCGCGCAATGCCGCGCTGCGTTCGGGAAGCGGCACATCTGCCGCCACGGAAACTGCAGTTGCGGGTTCAACTGTGACCGTATCGCAAAGGTCGATGGCGTGCATGATGGTGCAAAGCTCGTGGTAGCCGTCCGGCCGCCTGCCGAGCACATTGAGCAAGAGGTTAATTTTTGCATGTGCTTCATATTCCATATATTCATTATAAGCCCAAAACGGTTAAAAATCACGGAAAACGTCAATGCTTGCACTATCTGTGAATCCATTTGCATGAAGGAGAATGAACGACGGAATGAAAAAAAACATGCTTTTGTTTTTTGTGCTCACATTGGCGCTGCTGCTTTGCCTGCCGGGGCGTTGGGAAAGCGCCAGCGCACACCGGGAGAGTGGGCAAAGCGTATATGAATCGGTATTCCGCCTCCATGTAATTGCAAACAGCGATTCGGCCGAAGATCAGGCCGCAAAGCTTCGCGTGCGGGATGCAATCCTTGCATATGAACGTGCGCGCATGGAGGATGCCGAAACAGCGGAGGAGGCACGCGCGCGATTGATGGAGGATGGCGCGGGCTTGCTTTTTGCAGCGGAACGGGCGCTTGCAGAATGCGGCATGGACTATGGTGCATCGCTTGAAATTGGAACGTTCCCCTTTCCACAGCGGGAATATGGGGCAGAGGTTTACCCCGCAGGGGAGTATGCTGCGCTGCGCGTGGTGCTCGGCGCGGGAAAAGGGCAAAATTGGTGGTGCGTGATGTTTCCGCCGCTGTGCATATTGGAGCTTCCCGGTGGGGAAATTGACTATGAGGAGCTGAAGACGAACAGCCTCCTCATCAAGCTCTTGAAAAGCATAGACGGAGGAAAGCTATGGAACACAATAAGCGAAAAGCTGCGCTGATGCTCGTGCTGGTGCTCACAGTCTGCGCCCTGCTGCAATCCACGGCGCTTGCAGCCGCACTGCGCGTGGGCTCACGCGGCGAAGAGGTGAAACAGCTGCAAACAAAACTGAAGCGATGGGGGTATTACACCGGCGCGGTGGATGGCATCTTCGGCTCCGGAACAAAGAAGGCGGTCGAGCATTTCCAGCGCAAAAACGGCCTCACGGTGGATGGCATCGTGGGAAGCGCCACGGCAAAGGCGCTCGGACTCACGCTCTCGGGCAGCAGCTCGTCCGGAAGCTCCGGCGGATCGTCCTCATCAAGCAACTCGGGAAACCTGTACCTGCTTGCGCGGCTGGTATATGGCGAGGCGCGCGGCGAGCCGTATAAGGGCCAGGTTGCAGTGGCGGCGGTGGTGCTGAACCGCATGAAGTCCAGCAAGTTCCCCAACAGCATGAGCGGCGTGATTTACCAGAGCGGCGCGTTTTCCGTGGTAAGCGATGGGCAGATCAACCTTTCGCCGGATGAAACGGCGATCAAGGCTGCGCGCGACGCCATGAACGGCTGGGATCCCACCAACGGGTGCCTGTATTATTACAACCCCGCAAAGACAACAAACCAATGGATGCTTTCCAAGCCTGTGCTGCTTCGGATTGGGAACCATTCGTTTTTCCGGGGCTGAGGAGGAAACGCAATATGAATCAGAAAACAAAGGATACGTTGGAACGCATCGTACTGCCGGCAATTCTCGCCATCGCGCTTGTTGCCGTAGCGTTCTGGGGCTCGGAGCAATCCGCTCTGGCTGAAGAATATAAAACCAGCACAACCGCGATGTATACCCGGGCGTTCACAGAACTCTGCGATAATATAAACAACCTTGAGACAGCGCTCGGGAAGCTTCGTGTTACCGCGTCGCCCGCACAATATGTGTTGTTGCTGGACGATGTCTGGCGGCTTTCAGGCGCAAGCGTGAGCCTGATGTCGCAGATCCCCGCATCCCACATTGACACGGCAGATTTGAACAGCTTTGTGGTGCGCCTGGGAGATTATGCGCACGGGCTTACCAAAAAGGCCGTGCGTGGCATCCCGATGACGGAGGAGGATCAGGCGCAGCTTACGGAGCTGCACAACGCCTGTATCCGCATCGGCGCGGAGTTAAACGAGCGCCTTGCGGTGGGGGATGTTCCCATTGCGGTTCTCACCAACGATGGGTATTTCACATCGGAAGCATCGGAAGCATCCGAAGCTGTACAAGGCGAGGGGGAGGGCAGCGGGCAATATGAGGAGCAGGAGGGACTTGAAGAGTTCCCGACGCTGATTTATGACGGGCCGTTTTCTGAAAGCACCGAGAAGCAGGAGGCCAGAGGGCTTACCGGCAACCCGGTCAGCGAGGAGGAAGCACGCACGATTGCGGCAAAGGTAGCGGGGCTTTCCGAAATTGAGCCACAGGGCGCCTCGGATGGGACGATTCCCGCGTACGATTTCCATGGTACATATGAGGACGGGCGCGAGGTGGATGTTTCCATCACAAAAACGGGCGGACATTTGCTGTGGCTGATGTCAAGCGCTACAGGCGGCGCTGAGGGCGTGCCGGATGAGGCAGAGACAGCCCGCTTCCGGGAGGCGGCGGAAAAATATCTTGTGGAAAACGGGTATGCAGGCATGCGTGCCACCTATGCCCAGTATTACGGCGGTTGTGCGCTCATCAACTTTGCGGCAACACAGGGGGATGTGATCCTGTACAGCGACCTTGTGAAAATTTGGGTGGATCGGGAAACGTGCGGCGTGATCGGCGTGGATGCACGCAATTACCTGTTCAGCCACACGGAACGCACGCTCAATGCGCCTTCCATTCCGATGGAGGAGGCGGAAGGCATGCTTTCTGCGAACCTCACCGTAAAGGACCGGGCGCTCGCCTTCATCCCGATTACGCCGCAAACAGAGCGGCTGTGCTATGAGTTTAAGGGAACCTGCGGCGAGGAGGAATACATCGTGTACATCAATGCGGAAACGGGGGAAGAGGAGCAAATCTTCCGCATCATCAACACGGAGGATGGGCAATTGGTGATGTAGCACATAAGGCTGAAGGCGCAGGCGCAATGCAGGGAAAACCTTGCTTGGCAAGCAGCGCTGCGCAATCAATGCACGTACCGCCAAGTGCAATGGGATCCCCGGGGGCCGCGGCCCCCGGCCCCGCGATTTTATTTGACGGGCTGTGGGCGCACCCGCGTGCGCCCTTTTTGTGCGCGATAAAAGCTGCAAGGGGAGAATTCTTCAATTTACCGCATGTTTTCACGAATTCTTTTCATTTCCGCGTTTGACAAACGTGCTTAAATGCACTACGCTATTGATAATCTTTGGAAGGACGGTGCACTGCGCTTGTTTGACGCTTATTCTGCGGCGCGGGAAGCCGCTGCCGCCTTGCTGCGCCGCACAGGAATTGCATCCGTGCAGGAGGAAGATATCCGCGCCTGTGCGGAGGGCTACGAGCTTTCGAGTGCGCTTGCGCAGCGGCTTGGCATTGCGCCGGAGAAGTGCCTTCTCGCCGTGCGCGCGGTGGAGGCAGAGGTACCTGCGCTGCTCTGCGGCGCAAAAATGTGTTCCAAGGCCGTGCTCAGGGGCGGACATATCTGCTTTGCACTGACGGATGCGGCTTATGCGGCGCTGATGCATGCCGTGATGAACGATGCGCAACTGCCGGCGCTGCCGGAGGACACGGAACGCCTTCTTCCGTATGCGGTGGCGCGCATGCGGATGCTTGCGCGCAAAGAAAGCGCAGGCTGCCCGGACAGCACCGAAGTACGCCGCGCGCTTTGGCTGTGCTTTGGCGTTGCGGAAGCAGGGCTGAGCTGCCGGGAGCTGCAGGCGCGCGCAGCGCGTGCGGCGCGTGCGGTGCTCGCAATTGGGCGGGGGATGCCGGCGCGGGAGCGCGCAGAACTGCTTTCCCGCTGTGGGGATGTGGGCGGATGCGCTGCACGGCTTTTGGCCTATGCTTTGAGCCGGGCGGGCACAAAACCGGATTTTATAGAAAGTTGAGGATAGATAGTATGATTTTGAAATGGTTGGGACATTCCTGTTTCCTGCTGACGAGCGATTCCGGCATGCGGGTCCTGATGGATCCATGTGCGCCGAAGACGGGGTATACCATCGCACCGGTAGAGGTCGATGCCGTGACTGCGAGCCACGATCACTACGACCATAACTATTTTGAGGCCGCGTTGGGCGATCCGATACGCATTACAGAGCCGGGCATGCACGAGGTTCATGGCGTGCACATCATGGGCATTCCCACCTGGCACGATAAAGAACATGGCGCAAAACGTGGGCGCAACATCATGTTTCTGGTGGAGATGGATGGAATTCGCTTGCTGCACGCGGGCGACCTTGGCCATTTGCCGGACGAAGCAGCCATTGCGGCGGCCGGACGGGTGGATGTTTTGCTCGCCCCCATCGGCGGCGTGTTTACCATCGATGGGGAAGAAGCGAAGAAGCTTGCGGAGATGCTGCACCCCAAGGTATTCGTGCCCATGCACTATAAGACGGAGCAGCTCAGCTTTGAACTGGGCGGACTTAAGCCGTTCCTTGATTCGATCAAGGGCGGAGCGATTCACCGCATGCGCCAGAGCGAAGCCACACTTACGCCGGAAAGCCTCGGTTCCGGCCGCGTGCTGGTGCTGGAATGTGCAAAGCCAGGCGCTGCGGCGTAACGGTGTGCCGAACATGAAAGCGCCTGCCCCGTTTTGCGGGGCAGGCGCTTTGCGGTTCAGGCAGCACGTGCGGCGTTATTCCTGCCCGCCGCCTTTGGGTGTGAAGCGCAACTCCTCGCCGCAGTCCGGGCAGTAGAACACAGTGTTGGAATAATAATAGAATATGTTGTGCGCAAGGATGTGGCGACTTCCACAGCGTGGGCAGATGAATACGACAGCCTTGAGCACCGCCCCGAGGATGACAAAGCCGATTGCCATGAGAGATGGCAAGACGCGCCGGAATTCGGAAGCCCGTGGGGGGCATGTGAACGCAACAGCTAACATCGCAGCAAGAGCGACAAAAAAGAGCGCCCTTAAAAAACGAATCCAGTTATATTTAAGCACAAGCCACTCACCTTATTAACCATAAATTGCAAGATAAGTCTCATATGCGCTCTGCGCAAGCTCTGTAGTATTGTAATCATATTCGTGAGGAGCGTAAATAATATCACGATCTGAATAAGATGACATAGAGATTTCTGCACCTTGCTCAAAAGCATAGTATATGTCGGTTTTGGTAGCGGAAACTACAGGCGTGTTGTTAACGAGACCACGTCGTATAAACAAGGCAATTGCACGATAGCTATCAACACTTGTGCCAGCGGCAATAGTTATTGATACTGAAGAGACATCAAGTACATCGGCAATGAGTTCGGCGCAGTGACCTTTGAGACCACATCCTACAACAAACGAAGCAATGCTCATGGCCGTTGACCAAGTGAGAGTACTGACCAAATAAGCATCAAATTCGAGGCTTTCTGTTACCTTAACAGAATATGGCGCATAGCTGGGAGGAGAGTCTATAGTTTTATTGCTATATGGGGTACCGTAATAGCTATTTAGTTTACTTAACAGAGTTGAGGTAACAGTGTTCCTTAATGCATAGGTTTTTGATGTGGTTATGCGATCAGAAACGCGAAAGGAATTTAAACTTTGAACTTCTGAGAAAAATTGGTCTTTAGTTTCCCACCAAAAAGCATTGCTTGCAAAGCCAGCCGTTATGCTGCTGAAATCTATTTTAGTTTCATAAACATAATCAGGGCGGTTTGCATAACTTAGGGCAACGTCGATAGGTTTACCAGGTTCGGCGGCAATGCATAAATACCAACTTGCGGTTCGTTCGGTATAAAGACGGCTGCTGTTATACCCAACAATTTCAATTTCAGATCCGATGTCCGTATTTAAGGCGACTGCGCTTGGTGCGGCAAGCATAAATACGAGCGTTAAAGTCAAGGCAACAGAGAGCAACTTTCGCAACATGGTTCAGGTCTCCTTTCGATAATTAAGTATAGTATTCCCTTCGGGAAATAGAATTCTTCACAGAACGTAGGGGGAATCGCTTTACGAACATAAAAATGAAAGACAACAAGTTCAAAGTAAAATTATTGATTAACTTAATTGTAACGGTATTGGTAACAAATGTCAAATGCTAATAAATATATAATATTATATAGAATAGGAGATGTATAAATTCCTGCCCCCTACCTTGCCTTCACGTTCGGCCGCACGCGGCGGAGCGTTTCTGCGAGCGCTTCGATTTCGCCCGGCGTGTACGGCGCAAGGCCGCACAGCTGCGCTTCGTCGCCCGGCTGGGGGCGGTAGAGCTGCAAAAACCAGCTTGCGTCCGCCGGGACGGCTGCGGCCATTCTGCGCAGTTTGGCCTCTGTGATTTGGGGCACGAGCGTCGTGCGCAGTTCATAAGGTACGCCGGAACCCCGCAGCAGCGCGAGGCTTTCCGGCACGCCTGCGGAATTCGCGCCGCAAAGCGAAGGGTAACCCTCAAGCGGCGCTTTATAATCCATGGCCACATAATCAACAAGCCCGTCCGCAATGAGCGCGCGGAGCACCTCAGGGCGGCTTCCGTTGGTGTCAAGCTTCGTTTTGTAGCCCAGCGCGCGCACGCGGCGGAGCCATTCCGGCAGGTCGCTTTGCAGCGTGGGCTCTCCGCCGGAGAACACCACGCCATCGAGGAGCCCGGCCCGCTTTTGCAAAAAAGCAAGAACCTCTGCCTCGGAAAGAAGCGGAGGTTCGCCCAAAATGTGCCGGTTATGGCAATAGAAGCAACGGTAGTTGCAGCATGCGGCAAAAAGTACCGCCGCAAGGCTGCCGGGGAAATCCACCGTGCTGAATTTTTCTAATCCTGCGATGCGCAAAGCTGCTCGTCCTTTATCACATATTTTACGCGTTCGGCATATTCCTGCTTTTTGCCTTTGTGGAAATTCTGCACAGGCCGGAGGTACCCCACCACGCGGCTCCAAACCTCTGCTTCGCTGCCGCATTCCGGGCAGGTGAAGTGCTCGCCCCGGATGTAACCGTGGTTCGGGCAGATGGAAAACGTGGGCGTAAGCGAAAGGTACGGCAGCTTATAGTTCGTGAACACCTTGCGAATGAGCGCCTTTGCCGTTGCCGTGTCCGGAATGCGCTCACCCAGATACAGGTGCAGCACCGTACCGCCGGTATAGCGGCTTTGAAGCGCATCCTGCAAATCAAGGGTTTCAAAGATGTCATCCGTAAAGCCCACGGGCAGCTGCGTGGAGTTGGTGTAATACGGCGTTTCCTCCGTTCCCGCGCAGAGAATGTCCGGGTATTGCGCGCGGTCCAGCCGGGCAAGGCGGTAGCTTGTGCCCTCGGCAGGCGAAGCCTCCAGGTTGTAAAAATGCCCGGTTTCCTCCTGGATTTCGCTCATCTCGGCGCGGAGATAATCCATCACCTCAATGGCGAAGGCCTGCCCCTCGGGGGAAGTGAGATCTGTTTCCGGCCCGAAGAGGTTCATGCAGGCTTCATTCATGCCGATGATGCCAATGGTGTTGAAGTGGTTGTACCAGTATTGCCCGGTGCGTGCATGTACATGGCGCAGGTAATGGGCAGCATACGGATACAGGCCGCGCGCGGTTTCGGTTTCAACGACCTTGCGCTTGATCTCAAGGCTGTTTTTTGCAATCTGCACCATCCGCCAGAGCCGCCCGAAGAATTCTTCGCGCGATTTGGACTTATAGGCGATCCGCGGCAGGTTGATCGTGACCACGCCGATGGAGCCGGTGAGCGGGTTGGAGCCGAACAGGCCGCCGCCGCGTTTGCGCAGCTCCTTGGTGTCCAGCCGGAGCCGGCAGCACATGGAAAGCGCGTCCTCCGGGGAAAGGTCGGAATTGATGTAGTTGGAGAAATACGGGATGCCATATTTGCAGGTAATCTCCATGAATTTGTCGATCACCGGGCTGTCCCAATCGAAATCCGCCGTAACGTTGATCGTCGGGATCGGGAAGGTGAACACGCGCCCCTTTGCATCGCCCTCAAGCATCACCTCGCAGAATGCTTCGTTGAACAGATCCATTTCCGCCTGGAAATCGCCGTAGCGGTCGCCCGTCATCTCGCCGCCGATGATAACGGGTTCATCCTTAAGCGTGCGCGGCGCTTTGATGTCGAACGTCAGGTTCGAAAACGGGCATTGGAAGCCCACGCGCGTAGGGACGTTGATGTTGAAGATGAACTCCTGCAGCGCCTGCTTCACCTGCTTTTTCGTGAGCGCATCATACCGGATGAACGGGGCGCAATAGGTGTCGATGGAACTCCAGGCCTGCGCGCCTGCGGTTTCGCCCTGCGTGGTGAAGGTCGAGTTCACGATCTGCCCCAAAAAGGAGCGAAGGTGCTTTGCAGGGGAGGATTCCACCTTGCCGCCAACGCCGCCGAAACCGTCTGTCAGCAGCTGGCGCAGATCCCAACCCGCGCAGTACGGGCCGAAGAAGCCGAGATCATGGATGTGCATGTCGCCTTCGGAATGCGCGCGGCGCACATCTTCCGGGTAGACCTCGTGCAGCCAGTATTGCTTGGTGAAGGTTTCCCGCACGTAGTTGTTCATGCCGTTGATGGATTTCTGCGTGTTGGCGTTTTCCTGAATCTGCCAGTCCTTATCATCCAGATAATCGGAGAACATGCTGATGGTCGCTCCGATGAGCGCATTGCTTTCGCGCGCGCTGCGGCGTTTTTCCCGATACAGGATAAACGCTTTTGCGGTTTTGGCATGCCCGCGCTCGATAAGAACCTTTTCAACGGCGTCCTGAATGGTTTCCACATCTGCGGCGTTGCCTTCCGCATGTGCGGAAACGAATGCCGTGACTTCGTCCGAAAGGGCTTGCGCCTTTGCAAAGTCATCCCCGCCCACGGCGGCTGCGGCCTTATAAATCGCCCAGGTGATCTTTTCCTGCTTAAACGGCGCGCGCGTACCGTTGCGCTTGATAACGTGCGTAATCATGAAACTCCCCCTCATAACAGTTTGCAAAAAAATAACCGCGCTTTTGGGCAGCACGGGATACGGCGTTTGATGCCTGCCATGCTCCGTGGCTCTGGCACAATCCTGCATTTCAGGTTTTCCGGCTGTACGGTTGCGGGACAGTGCGGGAGGTTCGCCCGCTTACCCTGCTGCACATGGCAGAATACAAGATTTTGTGAACATAATAATATTTTAATACAAAATATAGTACGTCCAAACCGTCACACTGTCAAGCCCTGTTTTTTCGGTTTTCTAAAAATCGCATAAAAAGAGCCGCAAACGCGGCTCTGGAATTTGCGTTTATCGTTCTTTGCTTACTCTGTTATAAGGAACTCTGTGAGCAGCTTGAAATCCTCCGGATCGCTGAGGCTCAGTTCAACGCCTTCCACACGGCCATCCTGAAACATTTGCGTAAGTGCGATGTATTGGCACAGCGTGGACTTCAGGTTGAGCCGGTCACCCTCGCTGGTAAGCAGCTCAACATGGCCGCGGCAGGCGTTTACCGCTTCAAAAAAGCGTTTGGGTTCAGCGATATCCCGGATCTTCATGTGCGTCCGTGCCTCCAGAAAAAGAATTTGGTAACAGCTTAGCAGTAAATGTGCCTGCCGTCAAGCAAGAAAAGGATGGTTATGCAGAACGATTGCAGGTTTGTCCAGCATGTTTGACAAACCTACATATTTTGGCAACATTGTGTTTTATTGATTGTCCTTATGCCGCAAAGCAATTAGTTATATCGAAGATGTAAATGCTCTTGCAACAGCAACATGTGTTCTGGCTTCCTTCAATAGTGGAGCTTTGTTGTTTGAGCTTTCTGCTGCAATTACCTGTGATGTTTTCTCAATGATTTCTTCCGCTGTTGCCGAAGCTATCTCAAATAGATTGGTGTACCCGGCTTTATAGTAGAGCTCTGCACGGGTAGCTTTGATGCCGGGTAGCTGATACAACTCACGGTAGGCTTTCGCCTCTCCAACGGATAGAGAAAGGGAATCGATATCCTTAAACTTTTGTGGATTGACGTCATACATCACAAGAAATCGCCGGAACAAATTAATCACTTCTTTGTTTGGAATTCCTATGGAAAGAAGCTGTTCATCGGTCAGTAAGGTGCACTTTTCTTTCGTGTCGCATCCCAAATGCAAAAGTCCTGCTATCAGTTTTTCCTTCAGTGGAATCAAGGGCATATATCGGGCCAGGATGCAATCCTTGTTCAGCAGGATGCCGATGGCAGTTATTGGATAATTCATACTTCACCTGTTTGTAAATTTATCAGATCCGGTATAAATTGCAGGATTCTCGTCGTTTCCGGTTCCAAAAGATTCCCAACAATTCTTCTTTCGTGACCCACTTGTAATTGATGGTTTCTCCTTCCTGCAAAACAGCCGAATTCAAAATTATTTTATTACGGTTGGAACACAATGTAAATAGTTTTTTATATAAGAATCCGATCAAGTGTATCTCGCTGCTTACAACGAGCAAAGCACCTATTCCTCAGTCGATTTCTTGAAGAAGGCATACGCTTTCTTCAAACATAGCGGTTTCACCATGAAGTGTATCCAGACCGACAACGGTTTTGAATGCACCAACCGTTTCTCACGCGCAACCCGCCACCTGCTCATGCTCTTTGAAAAAACCGCTGCCAATCTCAGCATCCGGCACAAGCTCATCCGGACTTACACGCCTCGCCACAACGGTAAGGCGGAACGCAGCCATCGCGAGGATCAGCGCCGTTTCTACGACTCGCATTCTTTCTATTCGCTCCCCGATTTCGATGTTCAGCCAACTGGATATCGAAGATCCTCCAATAACCGCCCTATGCATCCTTTACACTATAACTCGTCTATTGCTTTTCTTCGCGCTTATACCGTCCAACTTGTTTGACGATCCTGAAGAAAAGGATGGTTATGCAGAACGATTGCAGATGTGGAAGAAAAAGGAGGCGGAAGCCAAAGGGGCAAATCCCGCTACTCCACAACCGCAAACCGAATAACACATGGATCGTTTCCCTTGCTGTCAAGGGGGGATGATACAATTTCCGCCGTCATAAGCTTACAGCCAAGCATAATCTCATAATGAAACTTAAAATGACCGGCACAGCAATAACAGTAAATTTTTGATTCAGGCTGAATGGGCTGCCTGCTGATTGATGGGCACGCACATGCATACTTGCCGTCTATGCAATAACGGACTGCGTCTACCACAATTTCTCCGTTTTCATCAAGCGCGGGGCTTCCCATATTCATATAGGGAGCATGTCGTATTTTTGTAAGTTTATCTTCCATACATAAGTCTGCATTGATACGCCGGAACTCTTTGGAAGCTTTTAAGCGCGCGCCGCTTTTACAGCATCCATTTGCCTCGAAAATTTCTCTCGTTTTCTGAATGCCGAGCTTGTCCTCCATAATTTCAAGCGCCTGTATGAAAAACTCTGCTTTGGTTTTCTCTTTTGCCTTTGATACGATTCCTTCAAAACCGCTGTCAATCAGCGCGATGATTTCTTTGCCCACTTCATGTTCTTCCAATGTTTCATGAAGTTTTTCCGGGCTTGGAATATGGTTACCTCCCCTTAAATCTATACGGTTGATTGCTTTTATCGAATTTTACCACAAATCTAGCGCGTAAAAAAGCATGGCTTATACAAAGCTTAAACTTGGCAGAGAGAAGGGCGTTCGCCATGCGGCATTGGGGTTCTGCCGGGGACGAGCGGCCCAGCCCGCCTTCAGCCCTTTCTCTTATGTTCAGCAAACAAAAAAAGACCATCCTTGGGATGATCTTTTCTGCTTGGCGGAGAGAAAGGGATTCGAACCCTTGATGACATTCCTGCCATACACGATTTCCAGCGGCGAGAAGCCAATGTTTTCGTGTTCATCTGTGTTCATCACTGTTCATGGTAGTGCGCCGAAGAAGCCTGATTGTCTATGTTTTCGTGTCTCGTGAGTGATGGCTTTGCGTCCTTGCTCTATTCGAATTCGAACCAAAATTCGAACCGTTTTTTGAACTTTGGCGATTTTCATTCGAACCCATTTTGACGCAGCACCAGTTTTCCTGTGCAAGTTTTCGTGTGACTATGGCAATGAGTTTATCTGAGTTCATCATTGTTTATCTCGGCAACTAAGGCATAATACGTCACAGTCAAAGAAGCGTCAGAGCTCGTTGTTTTATACTGAATATTGAAGTGCATAAAGCCCTAAGTACGCCCAAATAATTCTTGTGCATTTGCGCATTCGTGCAAATGCCTTTCTTTTTGGAGGAACGGCTTATGAAATGCCTCTTTACCTACAAGTGGGTCAAGCTTCCGCGTGCCCACATACCTACAGGCAAGGGGTTAATGGGTTCATTCCTCAGGCTTGCATCTCGCGCAGCGTTTCGTCCGGGCAAAGCCCGATACTGTGGCTACACCAATGATGTAATGGCCGGCTCATGGGTCGGCGGTATCGTAGGACTGAAAAGCATACTCGGCATCAAGGATCGCAAGCAGGCGCTCAGCGTAATGGATCAACTTATGGAGATGGGCTTCATCACCTATTCGCTTAATGCACAGACGAAGAAGCTCACCTACATCATCACTGACTGGGTCATGGAATGCAGCGGCGAGGCCTGTGCCAATGGCGCCATATACACCACCGAAGGCTATGGCTTCCTTTGTATGCCGCGCAGCATCACGGAAAGGCTTGTCCGGCGAGGATATGGCTTTTGTGAAACGGACGCATGGCTTGATCTTTGGTGCCACACCGTATGGAGCGATCGCTATAACGCTTTTTCGAGATTGGCGCCGGCTGTGCAGATCACGCGCGGTCAGCCGATACTCACTCTTGAAAGTCTCGGCGCGCGTTGGGGTTGGGAGAAAACTAAGGTTTGGCGTTTCTTTCAGAAGCATTCGGATACATTTGCCGTCCATAAGCTCCCCGGCTCCTACGGCTGCCTCATATTCAACACCCTTTACCCGACCGACCTCGGCCCAATGGAGGCTCCAACCGACGTTTCCATAATGCGTGTTTTGGACGAAATACGTTTTCTGGGAGCAAAAACGCATTACTCAGGCTCAGACCATGAGCGAATCAACCTGTATACGCTCTGGTTCAGCAATAGAATCAACCTCGGCAACATCAACGATGGGTGTCCCTCTCAATGTCACCCGGCTGTTGATCGTGTTGCACTTTTGACCCCATATAATACGCGCGTGTATTCTTCTCTCCCAAAGAGTACGAAAGACTGCGCTGGAAGTATATATGGGGAATGCACGATACAGGATCACAGCCCTCCTCGGCCACAGCAATGCGCCTGGCCATAACGACATATCCAAGGAGGGATACCAAAATGAAAAAGCAAGAAACGCAGAATACACAGGCAAGGGATATGTATGCCCAGCAGGAAAGCCAGCTCTCCATGCAGTCTCACGCTTTCGTTGAAATGCTGGCTAAACGCGGGCTTATCGAGGACGATGCGATCCAAAACGAAGCCGTGCGCAAGGCGGACAAGGAAAAGCGCAGGAATATGCACCATAACACGCTGCTCCTGCTTCGCAGCTACCGCGATATCCGCTGGATGCTGCAATGCTTTCCCGACGCCATTGCCGAGGAGCTTGACGCCCCGCTGCATGACCTGGATACGCTCATCAACCTTGTGAACTCGGAGATCGACCTCGACAATTACCGGCTGGAGAACCGCATCCAAAGCATGCGTCTCTCCCGCAGTATGATGGATCGGTTGAACGAGGCAGTCTCCATATTGCGCGACAAGCCGCAGAACGGCGATATGCTCTACAACATCATCTATCTGACCTATATTGCCCCGGAGCGACTTATGGTAGTTGAGATCTGTTCCAAGCTGCACATTTCGGACAGGCAGTATTATAGGCTCCGGCAACAGGCATTGAACATCATATCCATCAGGCTGTGGTCAGCGCCCGCGGCCGAGTTGGATAGCTGGATCGAGGTGATGAGTTTGCTGGAAGTGCTGTAATGCTAACTGATATCGTTGTTACGCAAGGCTATTGGAGCAAAAGCTCCAGTAGCCTTTAAGCGTAAACGCGATACAGTCAAATTGCCACAGTTGGGCGCATCACGCTATCATCTCCCAAAGACAAGAATGTTAAAACTCCGTCATTATCTTGCAGTTCAAATTCTATTGGCTTTGAAGTAAGAAAAACAGGTGAACCCGAACATTCTCTTGTTTTGCACCTATGAAATCTTTTACTCTCTTAGGCTCTTGTAATACAAGATCATCCGCGCAATACAGGATAATTGTAAGCATAGCTTCCCCCCACAACCCAAGCAAAGCGCCCGCAAATTGACGGGCGCTTTGCCTATGTTTCTATTACAGTTCGGTTTTCCAGAGCGCATGCAGGTTGCAGTAGGCATAGACCGCAACCGGCTTATCGTCGCCGAGAATAAAGCTGACCTCTGGTGCATCGCCGGGTTTCAGACACCTATGCGCCCCGCCGTTCTCGGTCTTGAGATACACCCACTGGATACTGTGCTCCGGGATCATGGGATGAGGTGCCGAGCCAATGAAAACCTTGACGGTATCACCGCTGACTGTCACCGCAGGGAGATGCTTTTCTTGGCTCGCCTCAACGATGTTTGGGACGAGCTGCGCCATTTTTTCGCCACAGCACACCACGGGGACTCCAGAATCCTCGATAAGTCCGATGATGTTGCCGCAATGACGGCAGATGAAGAATCTGCTTTCACACATGAGTGATCCCTCCCATCAGTAGTTTTCTTTTCTCACTTCAAAGTAGCTCTGGGCGTATTTGCAGACCGGGCAGACCTCCGGCGCTTTCTTGCCCATGACGAGATGTCCGCAGATCCGGCACTCCCACATGGTCTCCTCGCCCTTTTCAAATACCTTCTGCATCTCCACGTTCTTCAGCAGGGCGCGGTAACGCTCTTCATGAGCCTTCTCAATAGCGCCCACACGGCGGAAGCGGGCGGCTAGCTCCGGGAAGCCTTCCTCGTCGGCGTCCTTCGCCATGCGGTCGTACATATCCGTCCACTCGTAGTTCTCGCCCTCGGCGGCGGCCAGCAGGTTCTCGGCGGTCTTGCCCAAATGACCCAACTCCTCAAACCAGATGCGGGCGTGCTCCTGCTCGTTGCGCGCGGTCTTGAGGAACAGCTCGGAGAGCTGATCATAGCCCTCACGCTGGGCGATATTCGCAAAGTAGGTGTACTTGTTTCTCGCCTGACTCTCACCGGCAAAGGCTTCGGCCAGGTTCTTTTCGGTCTTGGTACCGGCATAGGGGTTTCCGGCCTTGACGGGAGCGTCCTCCATTTTCACAAAAACGCTGGCGGGCTGCTTGCAGCGGGGACAGACAAAATCCGCGGGCAGAGGGCCTTCATGAATATATCCGCAGACAGAGCATTTCCATTTTTCCATCGGTTTTTCCTCCGTTTTATCATTTTGTTTTATCAGGGTCAAAAGCTTTTCGGCGGCTTCCTTCGGAAAGCCTTCGCCCTGTGTTTTCGCAAGCTGTTCTTTCAGAAATGCATGGGCGTTGCCGCTCTGTGGCAGCATATAGCCCGCCTCGCGGATGATGTCCTCGGCCATGATGCGGTTGGACTTTTCAATGGCGGCAGCCAGCTTACCCGGAAGCTGCGCGGCAACGGATTCCTGCTCCGCCTTGCTTCGCAGCAGCGCGTTCATGGCAGACATAACTGAATCCGTCTTGGGCTGCTGGGGAGGCAGCTCTTTGGGTACCATTGAGATTGCGCCGGAGGGGCAGGCGCTTGCGCAAACACCGCAGCCGATGCACTTATCCACATCTATGATGCTGTTCTCGGTATCAGTGGCTCCGGTGGGGCAGACATAAAGGCACAGGCAGTCCTTAGTGCAGAGTCGTATATTTCTTACCGCATATGTATCAGCCATTACATTGCCCTCCCTTCGATTTTTTCAAACTTCCAGCTCGGAACCTTGCATACCGGGCAGAGCTCGGGCGGGTTATCGCCGACATAAATGAAACCGCAGATAGTGCAGACATAGACGTTGGTGTTCTCCAGCATGGCGTCGCCCTCTTTTTCATAGCGGGTCAAAAGAGACTTGAGGATGCGCGTGACCTTTTCGCTCCAGACCAGCGCGCGCAGAGCGCCGCGATCCTTGGGGTCGGAGGAAACGGCGTTTGCGGTTGGGAAATCGCCCTCCAGATCCTTTTCTATGAGGTCAAGCAGTTTTGTAAACGAGGGATCATCAGCAGGCGCGGACACGGCCTTATAATACCCGGCAAGCTCGGTGAACAGCGCCGCCTCTTCTGCCTTGTACTGCTTCTCGCAGCCACGGGCAAGGTTTGAGCAGAGCACGCTCATTTCCAGAGCCGAAAGCTCTTTCATGTCCGTGGGAGCCGCTGCGACGGGCAGAGGCTTCTTTGCGGCAGGTTCGCCGCCCTGCACCTTAAACTCGGCCTTGGTCGCGCCGCAGAGTGGACACACCCAGTCGTCAGGCAGAGCCTCCCATGTCGTCCCCGGTGTAATCCCTGCTTCGGGGATGCCCTTGGCCTCGTCATAGATGAAGCCGCAGACGGAGCATACATATTTCTTCATTGCATCGACCTCCTTCTCTGTGTTTTGATGGTTTGATTATAGTGGTTTTTATACGGCTGTTCCGTGATAAACTCACGAAGCGTTACTGATGTTCCCCGCACTCATCGGCGTGCTCATGCTCATGACAGATGGAGCCGGTGGACTTGAGTTCGCCCCGCAGGTAGCTTTCGACCGCAGCCTTGGCATCACCCTGCGCGCCGACGATGACCTCGATATTGCGCTCGTTGAAGATCTCAACAGCGCCGCCGCCCATGCCGCCTGCGATAATTACCTCCACACCCATATCACCGAGGAAGTTCGGCAGAAAGCCGGGTCTGTGTCCTGGGTTGGGAATGCTGTTCGCCGAGGTGATCTTTCCGTTCGCGCTCTCATAGATGTTGAAATTCTCGCAGTGACCGAAGTGGCCGGCCACCGTGTTTCCCATACTTGCAACAGCGATTTTCATAGTGCTATTCTCCTTCATTGTTTTGGTTTGTGCCGTTACTTATTATCAGATATCAGTTTATCCATCACGCCGTCCAACCAGCTTCCTTCAAACAGCTCGATCAACCCAGCGTCGCAGCCTGCGGCCAGCTTTGGGTCGATAGGCAAACGGGCAACGGTCTGAACGCCGTGTTTTTCGGCGATCTCGGCGATATGACTTTCACCGAATACGCGGATTTCTTTTCCGCAGTCCGGGCAGGTGATATAGCTCATGTTTTCAACCAGAGCAAGAACGGGAATGTTCATCATCTGCGCCATGTTGACCGCCTTTTCCACGATCATGCCGACCAGTTCCTGCGGTGAAGCGACGATGATAAGCCCATCCACGGGGATGGACTGAAATACCGTCAGAGGCACATCGCCCGTTCCCGGCGGCATATCAATGAACATATAGTCCACGTCGCCCCAGATGACGTCCGTCCAGAACTGTTTGACAGTTCCCGCGATCAGCGGTCCGCGCCAGACAACCGGGTCTGTTTCGTTTTCGGTCAGCAGGTTCAGCGACATGACAGATATCCCGGTCTTGGTTTTTACTGGGTACAGCCCCAACTCGCTGCCCTCAGCCTTACCATGTAAACCAAAGGCTTTAGGAATAGACGGACCGGTGATGTCGGCATCCAAAATGGCGGTCTGATAGCCGTTGCGCTGTGCCAGCACCGCCAGCAGGGATGTCACAAGGGATTTCCCAACACCGCCCTTACCGCTGACCACACCAATAACTCTCTTGATGTGGCTCAGCTCGTGGGGCTTTTCCAAAAGACTCTCTTTTGTCCTTTCGCTGCAGTTCTCATTGCAGCTTTCGCAGTTGTGCGAACAGCTTTCACTCATTGCTTATTCGGCCTCCTATGCTTCCAATAATCTGATCGTGTTATTAAATACGGTTTTCAGCGAATCCCTTGCCATGCAGTCTACTGACGCAAGGCTGTGTCCGGCGTTGATGGCAGAGGATACCCGCTTGTCATAGGGTATCCGGCCCACGAAGGGCACATCGTTTTCTCTGCAATGCTGTTCTATGGCTTCGGTGTTTTCCATGCAGGTATCATACTTGTTGACGCAGACTGCGGTCTTTGCCCCGAGTATAGCGGCGGTCTTCAATATGCGCTCCATATCATGGATGCCAGAGAGCGACGGTTCGGCTACGATGAGAACCAAATCGACGCCGCTGACGGATGCGATGACCGGGCATCCTATTCCGGGCGAACCGTCTATTACGGAGATTTCCGCCGCGCCCGCGTTCATCATGAGTGCGGCTTTGACCTCTGTTACCAGCTTGCCGGAATTGCCTCGTCCCATTTTGAGCTTGGCGGTAGAAAAAACGCGGTCGACTTTATACAGCATTTGTTCTCCGGCAATATCGTCGTTCATTGTTACGGCATTTTGCGGACATACACACTGGCACACACCGCAGCCCTCACAGGCATATTCGTTGACCTCACACCGCTCGTTGTGAAGTGCGATGGCGTCAAAACGGCACTTCTCTATACAGGTCCCGCAGCCGACACATTTAGTCGGGTCGATGGATGCTTTTTGCGAGCCGTAGTAATCTCGATGTTCCGACAGGGTTTTCATCCCCGTAACCAGATGCAGATTCGGCGCGTCTACATCGCAGTCCGCAAAGGCAGTTGCATTCAAAAAGTCAATGAATGCAGCGGCCACTGTGGTCTTGCCCGTACCGCCCTTTCCGCTTAATATGAGCAGCTTCTTCACTTAACGCGCCTCCTTTCGGATATTCGCAAGAAAGCTGTAGAACAGCTCTGCATATTCGTTATCGGCAAGCACAGCGATCTGACCGTTCGCACACAACATCGCCAGCTTCTCGCTGTACGGAATACGGCACAGCACGGGAATGCTGTTGCTTTTGCAGAAATCCTCCAGCGCGGTGTATTCGCCGTCTACCTTGTTAATAACCACGCCACAGGGCTTGCGGAGCAGTCTGACCAGCTCATAGACCATCTCAAAATTATGCATTCCGAAGGCTGTCGGCTCCGCCACCAGCAGGCAGTAGTCGGCGCACTGCACGCTTTCCATGACCGAGCAAGCGCTGCCCGGCGGACAGTCAATGACGGTCATCTCGTCAGCCGCGCCAACGTGGGACAGCGCGGCCTTGATGACAGGGATGCCTGACGCTTCGCCCAAATTCATGCAGCCTGTGATTACGCGGATATTTTCGCTGTTCCCGCACTCCACAACGCCCACAGGCTTTTCTGCCTCCGAAACAGCTCCGGACGGACATGCCAGCGCGCAGCCTCCGCAGGAATGACACACCTCAGAAAACACCATAGGCTTGTTTTTTACATAAACCAGCGCGTTGAACCGGCAGAAGTCCACGCATTTGCGGCATCCCGTGCATTTCTCTGCGTCAAAGGCCGGCAAGCGGGTGGTCACGGCTTCGACGGACAGGTTTTCGGGCTTCAAGAAAAGCCTGCCGTTAGGCTCCTCCACGTCGCAGTCGATATAGATTGATCTTCCAGCTGCCGCCGCCAGATTTACCGATACAAAGGTCTTACCCGTTCCGCCCTTACCGCTTAAAACTGCCAGCTTCACTGATGTCCGTGAAAGCCTGCGTGGAACTGCGTCATCACCGCAAGCTTCCCCTCCTTGAAGGCAGCAAGGTTATCGGCAGCAAGAGGCGTGGTTGTCTTGTATACCTTGACGTCTGCGGCCTTTAGCACATCAGCGGCATTTTGACCGCAACGGACGGTGAGCAGGACATCCGCTGCGCTGTCCACTACGAGCTGGGCGGCCTTAAGTCCTGCGCCACCCTCTGCATTGGCGGCGGTATTGACGATGAACTCCTCGTTGCCGTTCTCAGTATTATGGATGAGGTAATATGGCGCTCGACCAAAGGAAACGCATACAGAGGTTTCCGTTTTGTTCTCATCTACGGGAATTGCGATTATCATAAAGTTTCTCCTTCCTCAGCGGTCATTCGACCGCAGCGATGGCGACGGCATCCGCCGCAGCCGCAATACGGTTCGTTGCCGTCGCAAAGCTGAAACTCGCCGCCGTTGATTAAAAGCGGCTTGCCTTCCACCAGCGAGACAGACAGCTTTTTCCGGGCGTCGTTGTAGATCTGCTGCACGGTTGTCCGGGCAATCTTCATATACCCGGCGCATTCCTCCTGCGTAAAGCCCTCGTGGTCGATCAGACGGATTGCCTCATATTCATCCACAGTCATTACCACGGCATCCTCCGGACAATATTCCGCTCCAACCGGCGCAAACTCGGTAGCGCGCGGCATACAGCACACCTTGCGCCACTTTTTCGGCCTTGGCATCGTTCTCATCTCCTTCATTGCATTTGCGACATATGTCATTTATCAGATTCAGCTTAGCAAAATATCCGGCATATGTCAATAATTAAATTGACATATGCCGGATATTATTTTATACTAACAGTGAAAAGAGGCGATGATATGGCGCTTAACGAGTATTTCCCAATATGGGACAAGCTGACCGCGCCTGAGCGGGAACTGCTGATGAACTCAGCGATTAGACGCAGCGCATCCAAGGGGACACTGCTTCATAACGGCTCGGCGGATTGCGTAGGGCTTTTTGTCATACGCTCCGGGCAGCTTCGGGCCTTCATTCTATCGGACGAGGGCAAGGAGGTCACGCTTTACCGCCTGTTCGAGCATGATATGTGCCTGTTCTCGGCGTCCTGCATGATGAACAGCATTCAGTTCGATATTACAATCGAAGCGGAGAAGGACACAGAGCTTTGGGTCATTCCGGCGGAGGTCTACAAAGAGCTGATGGAAGGCTCGACCGCCGTCGCAAATTACACCAATCAGCTTATGGCTATGCGGTTTTCCGAGGTCATGTGGCTGATGGAGCAGATCATGTGGAAAAGCTTTGATAAGCGTCTGGCAGCCTTTTTACTGGAGGAAAGCGGCATCGAAGAAAGCGGAACTCTGAAAATCACCCACGACAGGATTGCTGCGCATATGGGCACAGCCCGAGAGGTTGTCACGCGAATGCTGCGATACTTTCAGTCGGAAGGTCTGGTTTCGCTGACCAGAGGAACGGTAGAAATAATGGATATAAAGGGTCTCCAATCGGTTGCCGAATAAACACACAGCGCCGTCCAAGCATTGGGCGGCGCTGTTCCTATCAGCCGAGCATGGCGGCGATCTGCTCCTTGGGCCTTGCGCCCACAGTCTGATTTACGACCTTGCCGTTTTTCATAACCACCAGCGTGGGAATACTCATCACGTTAAACGCCGAAGCCAGCTCCCGCTGCTCGTCCACATTGATTTTTCCTACCTTGACCTCCGGTGTTTCCTTCGCTATTTCGTCTACCAGAGGAGACACCATCCGGCAGGGGCCGCACCAGCTCGCCCAGAAGTCCAGTAAGACCGGCTTGTCGCTCTCCATCACTTCTTTTTGAAAATTGCTCTTTGTTATCGTCAGTACGGACATATCTGTTCCTCCTATGTATGTTTTATTCCAGCGTCAACGCCTTCATGGGGCAGAACTTGACGCATTTTCCGCAGCGAATACATTTGTCCTGATCCGCTGTCGGCGCATTGAAACCGCTTTGTGTGAGCGCCCCCACCGGGCAGACCTTAACGGACGGGCAGGGATGGTTCTGCGGGCAGCGGCTTTTGTTTACCATCAGCTTTTTATCCAGGCTGTTTGCGGCGGGTTCTTTCCTTCCGAATCCAAAGGCCATTCGTTCACGGCTCCTTTATCTTTTCTGACTGTATCATATCGCAGTTTTCATCAGCGTTCCGTGATAAACTCACTCTTTCCCAATCTTGGCCTTGCAGATGAGCTGTGTCATGGTCCCCATCGGGCAGTAGACGCACCATGACCGGGGCTTGAACAGGAGCATTGTGATAAATCCAAGTACAGTGGAGGTCAGCATAATAACCGACGCCGGACACTCTTTCATACATTTGCCGCAACCGACGCACTTGCTCATATCCACCTCGGCGAAAATGCCGCTGACAATACGGATAGCAGACATAGGGCACACCTTGACGCAGCACCCGCAGGCCACGCAGTCCCTCCGAGTTACTTTTGCTTTTTTCTTACGCATGATTATTTCCTGCAAAAAGCGCACCTCCAAGAATAGATGAATGGATCATACAGGAAATCGTCCTTTTAAACCGTGACTATATCACTCAGATCTGCGTGCGACCTTACAAAGGACGATTTGACATAAGACTATTCTTAACCGCAATTATGACGATGGAGTTGTGTAATAGCGATTTCTTTTTGTGATGTGATATAATTCTTCACTCATAATGATAATCACCCTTGACAAACGCCGCCTTGAAAACCATTTATGTAATAGCTCCGCCGCAAAGTAGAAAACCACCTTGACAAATCTCGTCTCATCGCGAAATCCTGTGATGCAATACCAATGACAATTCTTTGCCGTATTTCTGGCAGGCGCCCGCCGATGACAAGGAAATCGATCCGTGGTAAGATTGTAGCGTCGAATAGTGGGTATGGCAATTCCACCGCCTTTTGCAAAGCGCAGAAGGCGGTTTTTCATACCTAAACTTCATCAAGGAGGAACTTCCATGACAGAAAAGCTAACCCTCAAAGAGCGTGCCGTGCGAGGCTACTGGTCCATCGTCGGCGTTGCCGGCGCGCTCATCCTTTCGCTGCAGCCCGTGTTGGCGGACGACATCTGGACGCGGTTTTCCACGATCATGAAGGATGTGTATGGCGAGCTGGTGGGCATATCCACCATCGTGGCCGTTACGGCCGCCGCCGTCGCCCTGCTCATCAGAATGATCTCACGCAACCAGCGCGCCGTGGACGAGGCTACCAGTTGGTTGAAAAGGATTATCGTGACCTGGCTCGTGCTCAATACGCTCGGCTTCGCGGTCGCCTACCTCCAGCCCTTGATCCAGGGCGGCATGTACAACGGGTAATGAGCAAACACAAAACCCAGCGCCAAGGAGGTGAGCGCCGTTGGATCTGAGCTGGATCTTTGAAAGCATCGTAAATTGGGTGGCGTCCATCGTAACAAGCATCATGGACGCCATCTCCGGTATCTTTTTGAATGCCCTGGGGACTGACATGACCGCAATGGAGCAGTATTTCCCATTCGTGACCGAGGCATTCTCCATATTCCAATACACAGCATGGGCGCTGCTGTTCTTGATCACAGTCTGGCAGTTGTTCCGCGTATTCGGCGGGCCGGTGACTGAAGCAGAGAACCCGTGGCAGCTATTGGTTCGCAGCGCCATTTTCGCAATCCTCATAGGCTACGCCAAGCCCATATTCCTCTTGGCACTGGACATTGCCCGCGCTCCGTATACCGCTCTCATGGACGCCACGATGGACCCGGGGAGCTTCACTTTTGCGGGTGTGGAGCAGGTCTTAACGAATGGCTTGACGACGCTGGTATCTACCATCACCGTGATCGGTCCGCTGTTGACCATCATCCTTATGATCTCTCTTGGGTGGAACTATTTTAAGATGCTTCTCGAATGCGTTGAACGATATGTGGTCGTAGGCGTCCTGTGCTATACATCGCCCTTGGCGTTCTCCATGGGCGGCAGCAAAACGACCAACAACGTGTTCAAGGGCTGGACACGCATGGTCGGCTCGCAGCTTCTCCTTTTGGTATTGAACGTATGGTTCCTGCGAGCCTTCAACTCCACGGTCGGCCAGTTTGTTGGCAACGGCGGCGCGCTCTCGACCGGGCAAGGCAGCATATTCCTCTGGATGTTCGTCGCGCTTGCTTTCTTGAAGACGGCGCAGAAGTTTGACAGCTATCTTGCGGCCATGGGCTTAAATGTGGCGCAAACAGGCTCCAGCATGGGCATGGAGCTGCTCATGGCTGCCCGTGTGATATCCGGCGTAGCCTCCGGCGGCGCAAGGACAGCCGGCAGCGTATTCCGTGGAGCAAACGGCGCTTCGGGAGCATCCGGCACATCGAGCGGCGGGTTCTTCGCAGGCTTTGCAAGCCGCTTTAAGCCGAACTCGTATGTACGCGACGCCGTGGTAGAAGGCGGCACACGCATGGGCGCTGGCGGCGGAGTTGGTTTTGTCGCCCGTACATTCGGCGGCATGGCAGCCCGCAACGGCGCAACGCTTTCAAGCGAGTCCATCGCCTCCGTAGCGGCACGGCCGGGCAGTGTGTCAGGCACCATCGCAGGCGAGATCGCAGACCGCAGCGCCGCCAACTATATGCCGCAGCTACAAGGCTATGGCTTGAGCGGTACGCAGATCACCGGCGGGCGCATTTCAACAGTGGCGACAGGCGCGGACGGTAAAACCTCCGAGGTGGAGATGTTCAGCGCCTCACAGTTCGAGCGTCCGTCCATGCCGCACTCCACCGTCACCGCGCAGGATGGCAGTCAGTGGTATCAGACAGCCACAGGCGATGGCGCCGGCAGCTTCTATACGCCCGCGGCATTTGCCGGTATGGGCGTAGGAGAAACGCTGTCGCAGGATCAGGTCAGCGCGGCCTTTGGCGATTCTGTTGCCGAAGGTACGACGCTTCGCACCGTTGGACAGCCCGAAGACGGCGTGTTGGAGGCGAGCCATCCCGATTATGGCGCGAGCATGTGGTACAACAGCGCCCTGTATCAGGAGCCGGACGCACCCCACGATACCATACAGTCTACAGACGGCGTTGGCTGGTACGCCATGCAGCCGCATAACGACGTGCCGCAGTTCGAGCCTCCTACCGAGGAAGCAAAGGCATACAATCAAGCGCAGTTCCAGAGCTTTATGCCCGGCTACGAAACACAGCCCGCGTATGTGGATACATCCCGCGCACGGGATGGCGTGATCGACGTGCGGCATGAGGACGGCAGCGCCATGCGTTTCTACGACCACACCCAGTTCCAGGCTCCTCGCGGCGATTATACCGTATATGAGGACAAGCGGGGCGGTCAGTGGTACGCTATACCCGGCACGCCTAGCGTGGAGCGTCGCCCTGTATATGAAGGCGGCAAGCCCGTATATGACGGCGACCAGGTCAAGACCACGCAGGTTGAGGCCATACGATACAAGAGCACGCTGACGCGGTATGCCGATCCCCAACATAGGGATATGAGCGAGAAAAAACCGCCGAAGCGAAAGCAGTAATATGGTTGGAACGAAGGGAGCGTACCCGCACGGGCTGCGCTCCCCTTCCTTTTGAGGAGGTGAAACGGTGTCGGAGCAAGATAAACAACAGTTGGGCGACGGCTCGACCAATTATGCAGACGCGGCGCAAAAGACCGCCAAGGCCATCAAGGAAGCCGGAAAAGCGGCGGCGGAGAAAACGGCTGCCGCAGCGGGCGAAGCTACGGCCAATACCACCGCCGCCGTTGCGCAAGCGAGCGTCGAAGGCGGCAAAGCCGTTGCGGAGGTGGCGACCGGCACCGCTGCGGGCGGTCCATGGGGCGCGATCATCGCGGCCGCATGGGCGCTTCGCAAACCCATTTTTAAGGTACTGATTTGCCTTGGCCTTGTGATACTGTTCTTCATCATGGCGGTGATCACGCTGCCCAGCATCATCAGCAACAATCTGTTTCATACGGACCCATCCACCGTTGATCCGAGCGGCGCGGTGGACTTGATCGAGCGCGCCGACGATATGTCAGATGTGGTATCGGCCTGCATCCAGAACGGTTATGACACGGCATTGGCCCACGTTGAGCAGATCATTGAGGAGAACGGGTACGACTACGAAACCTCAATGGATGCGCTCATCAACTACGGCAGCTTGAACCCGGACTATGAGGTCTGCTATGTGTTTGCCGCTTACTCAGCTTCCATGGGTCAGATCGGTACAAGCGAAGCCGACATGCGGCGCAAGCTGGACGCTGTAGCCGACCAGATGTTCAAGGTGTCGTATGTGGAAAAGGAGTTTGAGCGGGTTATTCCGCTGACCTACTCCACCTATACGCCCGTCACGCTGACCGTTGTAACAGGCAGGGCAAAGATCGGTGAAGTGAACGGTGTGCCGAAATACAGCTATACCACGGCCACGCGAACCTATTACATTCCCTCCGGCGAGGCGACCACGGAAACGGAGATACAGCGCACGGCCTATTCGCCCGTCAGCGTGGACATCCCCGTGTATTCTCGCGGCATCGTCATCGGTACGCGCGAGGAAACCTATTATGCGGCGGGCGATGTGGAGACGCTTACGCCGGATACCGAAATCGTGAAATATGCCGAATGCACGATATCCCCTTTCAACGAGGGGATTATCTATACGGCTTTTGATATAGACCCCGACGCCGAATACGAGGCATTGACCGGAACTACCTATGGCGTGGCCATCAAGACCATGGCGGACGCCTTGAAGATGACGCTGTACGGCACGCTTGCCGCAGGCGATATTCCGGAGCTCACCGACGAGGAGCTTATCGGCATCGTGGGAGGGCTTGACACCACAGACGCCCGCAAAAAGCTGATCGAAACGGCTCTTTCCCTTGTC
>ULXL01083224.1_pt1 | contig 26460 bp, 18 predicted proteins | sample 1961241 | NCBI WGS metagenome assembly ULXL01 (sample SAMEA4835837, study PRJEB28245) | human gut metagenome | biome: gut microbiome; material: fecal sample | place: Denmark | collected 2008
TTGTATAATGCGGATTTTGGTATTTATGCGGTGTTGCCCTAGCTCGCCGGAAATGACCTTTGATGGCTGTACCTTTAATTCTTCCGGAAAAACGATCAATGTCTACACGGACTACGGTGCCGGGAAATGTGATATTACCGTGAATTTCAAAAATTGCACTGTCAAATCCGAGGCAGCCATCAAGAATGTACTGAATATCAACGACAGCAACATGGGCGACTATAAGTACCGCATTCACATTTCCGGAAATAATTCCATCAATGGCTCGGTGTACCGCGATAAAGTCACCTGCAGCAGATGGTTCGGCTTCGGCGGAAAGCCCGGGAACAACACCGGAAGAAGCGTTGTCACCTTTGATAGCACTCCCGTTTTTGAGAACGGCGAAATGCTCGGCCATGAGTTACATCCGGAGTATACCGACGGCTACAAGGACAATGCTTACACGGTAACCACAACCGAATGGGTAAAGGCAGAGGGCGGTACACATTATACCAGATCCGTGAAAAAGGTCTGCGATTACTGTGGCTACGATGCTGAGACGAAGGAAACTGGCTATTCTGTAACGTATACCGACGGTGTAGATAGCGCGGAGATATTTGGGGATCAGAATACCGTGGTGCCGGAGAATGCCGAAACACCCGCATTTAATGGCACTCCCGCCCGGGAAGGCTATGTTTTCAGCGGCTGGGCTCCTGTAATTGCTGACAGGGTGACCGAAAACGCCACCTATGCTGCCACCTGGAAGACTGATGCCAACGGAAACGGGAAGGCGGACGAGGACGAGGAAAAATACACCGTGACCTACACCGATGGCGTGGATAATGAGGAAGTCTTTGCCGATCAGGCTTATGGCAATCTGCTGTCCGGCACCGATACCCCGCTAAAAGTAACTCCCACCCGTGAGGGCTATCGGTTTGGCGGTTGGGATCCTGAGGTTTCCAAGACCGTGACAAAGAATGTCACCTACACCGCCAAGTGGGAGAAACTCTACACCGTGACCTACACCGACGGCGCAAAGGGTAAGGCGTTCAAGGATCAGGTTTATGACAACCTGCTGTCCGGCACCGCCACCCCCGCGTTCGACGGCAAGCCCACCCGCAGGGGCTACACTTTCAGCGACTGGGCGCCAAAGGTCTCCAAAACCGTGACCAAGGATGTCACCTATGTCGCCCAGTGGAAGTCCAACTCCGGCAAGGACAACGTTCCCAAGACCGGCAGCGGTGAGATTGCCATGATTCTGGGCAGCGTTCTGATGTTCTCCTTCTGCGGCGCGGCTGCTGTCTGCGTCTACGACCGCAAGAGAAGACAGGGTTAAGAAAACAACGTAAACTGTTGAACGAGGGCGGTGGCGGAGATTCCGTCGCCGCCCTTTTCCGGCGGATGCCCTTCCGGAGCATCCCATATTGAGAGGAAAGAAACATGGCAAACAGGCAAGGCAAATTCCAGACACCCCGCACTCCCGTCCCGCCCCGCCGCAATGACGCCGGGCAGCGCAGACGGAGAAGAAGAGGCCCCAATCCCCTTTTCATCATCCTCGTGGCAGTGTTCTGCGTCGCGCTGATCGCGGTGGCTGCCATCCTGATCCATATGGGCAAAGCCCGCAGTGATTTCCGCAAACTCTCCGAAATGGTGGAGGAAAACGCCACGGCCACCGCTGCCCCCGTGGAGACCACGCCGCCGGAGACCCGGTCCACCGGGCCGACCACGGAAACCACCGTCCCCACGGAGCCTGAGCCGACGGAGCCGGTGATGCTGGCGAAGTATGCCCCCCTGTATGAGCAGAACCACGATCTGTTTGGCTGGCTGCGCATCGACGGCACCGTCATCGACTACCCGGTGATGCACACCCCCACCGATCCGGAAAAATATCTGCACACGAATTTTAAACGGGAGTACAGCTTCGGCGGCATTCCCTTCATCGACGCCAACTGCTCCGCCGACAGCGACAACCTGCTGATCTACGGCCACAACATGCTGGACGGCAGCATGTTCCGCTCCCTGCCCAAGTATGAGAGCAAATCCTACTGGCAGGCGCACCCCACCATCCACTTCGACACTCTCTACGAGGAGGGCGAGTACGAGGTGCTGGCGGCCTTCTATGACCGGGTCTATTACACCTACGAGAACTGCTTCAAGTTCTATCAGTTCATCGACGCGGCGGACGAGGCGGACTTCAACAACGCCATCTCGAATTTCCGCTCCAAGGCGCTCTACGACACCGGCGTCACCGCGGCCTACGGTGACAAACTCATCACGCTGGTGACCTGTGCCTACCATGTGGAGGACGGCCGCTTCGTTGTCGTCGCCCGAAAAAAGTGACCGTCATTCCATCCCCGCATATAACAGGGCTGTCTCATGGAGACGGCCCTGTTTTTTGCCTAATTGCAGAAAATCGACGTCTTTTTCCATTGACTTTTGGCGTGATATTGCGTATAATTCAGGCATAAAGGTAATGATGGCGTTACCGTGCAGACGGTCTGTGCCTCCGGCATGGATCGCCAAATGAAAGGAGAGTATTTCAAGATGAAAAACCATGGTTTGCGCAGAATTTTCAGTCTGTTTCTGGCACTGTTCATGGTCTTCACACTTCTGCCCACGACTGCGTTGGCAGAGGATACGACGGGGGCTGACGAAACCCAGCCCAAGACCGTCGTAGTGGACGAGGGCGAGAAGAAGACCGACCCCCCCCGCGCAGGAGCAGCCTAAGAACGAGAATCCCCCTGCACCGGAAGAGCCGAAAACATTCACCGTTACATACACTGACGGTGCAGACGGCGCAGTATTTGACAATGATGTTCACAGCAACCTGCCGTCCGGTACCGCGACCCCCGCTTTCAGCGGCTCCCTTGCCCGGGAAGGCTATACCTTCGTCGGCTGGAATCCTGCCGTTGCGGAAACCGTGACTGCGGATGTCACCTATGCCGCCAAATGGGAGGAGGGCAAGACCAATGCAAGAAGAGTGCCCTTGCCGACGATTCCCAAACCCGATCCAGCTCCCGCCGATTTGAACACCGGGCATAAGATCGATGTCCGATTCACCGTCCTGTATGTGGGTGACGAATTCAACATTGGCTACAACTACGGTTCTTCCGAAAAGACCAAGTTTGTTTGCCAGTACAAGACGAATCACTCCGACACCGCATATAACAACCACACGATCGCGATTTCTGATATCAAGGCCGCCGCGGGTCGTGCTTCTGTCAACAGCGGCTACCAGATCGTCGGTTGGTCGAAAGAATCCAATGCCAATCCCACAACGTGGTCGCTTAACAAGAGCGGTACGACCGCCTGCAATAAGGGCACTACGATTTATCTCGTAGCGAAGAATCCCAATCCCCTCGACGAGGCGGGTGTCAAGGCTCTGCTGGGCGAAAATGCGGTGCAGATTATCTGCACCAACACGCAGATCAGCCATGGCAGCAAGACCTTCGGTCTGATCGACGGCACGTTCACCGTTCATCAGAGCAATAACCGCTGTGAGGTCGTCATCAATAGCTTCAGCCCCTACGTGAACGAGTTCAACGCCGCTGTTAGCGTCCCTGCGGGAACGCACATTACCGACAACAGCATGGCGGGTCAGAATCGGACAAAAATCAATCTGGTATGGAGCGACGGAAAATGGACTGCGGCGGATGCCCCCGCGAAGTACCATGTTCTGTGCAGCTCGCAGCCCGCGGAACCTACCGCTCCCGGCGAGGGCGATCTGGAAAATATTGAGAAGCTTGTAAGGATCGTATGCGACAGAAACATCCATGATGCCAAAGAATATGGCGTGATCGCAGGCTCGTGCGAGTTCGGCGACATCGACATGACCGGCGATGTGCCCACCTGCCCCGTCACCATTCAGGCGGCAGAGTATGTCAAAGCATACAATGGCACGATTGGTGTAGAACACACCATTACCGGTGATACCGAGAGGCTCCTTATCCTGGCCTGGGATGCGAACAATAATGTATGGCGGCCGATGACGGATACCCCCGTGACCTTCACGGTTATCTGCCCGCCCGCAAAGCCCGGTGCTGAAGATCTGGCCAAGCTGGAAGCGCCCGTGGAAGTGGTCTGCACCACGAAGCCCGAGACGCACACCGCCGCACCCTTCTCGCTGATCGAGGGAACATACGACATCGGCGATGTCTCCGGCAACGAAACCGACGGCTACACCTGCGACATTATCATCACTGCTGATGAGTATGTAACGAAGTACAACACCGACTTCGGCAAGCACACCCTGACCGGTGACAACACCAAGCCCCTTACGCTGAAATACGTAGAGGGTCGGTGGGTTGTCAATGCCCCCGTTACCTTCCCTGTCGAGTGCGAAGAAGAGCTGTTCCCCGTCCATCTTGTGATTTATCGCAACGGCGACACCTCGAAGGCTTATAAGGACGTCGCGCTCGAAAGCCAGCCGAAGGGTCATGTCATTGACCTGTCCACGATCGACATTGCCGACTATTACACCGGGAACTACGAGTTCTACGGCTGGTACGACGACGGCCTGTTTAATATCTACAAGAGCGACCCCGCTAATCCCCCTGCCGGTCTGAAGGAGAAAGCCGTCAACGGGTGGACGAATTTGAAGTGCATGGTCTATGACAAGTACCAGGTCGTTTACTTCCAGAGTGAGGAAGCCTGGAGAGACTTCCAGAATGACCACAGCAAGACCGAAGGTCGGCTGTACAGCACCACTGCGCCCTTTGGTTCGACCCTTCCCACCGCGGACGCTCCCACCCCGACCCGCACCGGCTACACCTTCAAGTTCTGGAGCCGTGAGGGTCAGAACGGCGACGTAACCGGCCAGACCGTGAACGGCTGGACGAATCTGTACGCCGTTTGGGAAAAGAACACCTACACCGTGACCTACACCGACGGTGTGAACGGTGAGGCATTCGCGGATCAGGCTTATACGGCAAAGTACGAGGATGCCACCCCCGCTTTCGAGGGCACTCCCGCCCGTAAGGGCTACAAGTTCCTCGGCTGGGAACCCACGGTTGCTGAAACCGTGACCGAAAATGCGACCTACGTCGCTCAGTGGGAAAAGCTCTACACCGTCACCTACACCGATGGCGTTGGCGGAAAAGCCTTTAAGGACGATGTCCATTCCGATCTGGAGAAGGACACCCCGACTCCCGCTTTCTCCGGCGACACTCCCACCCGTAAGGGCTTTGTGTTCGACGGCTGGAACCCCGAGGTCGCTGAGACCGTGACCGAGGATGTCACTTACACCGCTCAGTGGAAGCCCGTCCAGCCCGATAAGAAGGCCATCGAGGGCGCGATTGGCAGAGGCGTGGCGGTTGTCTGCGATAACCAGAACGTCAACCACGGCGAAAAGAAGTATAAGCCGACGCTGGGCGAGTACACCGTCAGCAATGTCATGGGCACCGCCGCCGATGGCTACACCTGCACCGTTACCGTCAGGGCAGCCAAGTTCATCGAGAAGTACAGCTCCGATATGGGCGACGCGGTTCATACGCTGATTGCCGGTGAACCCGCCGAAAAGACCATTGAACTGAAGTGGAATGGCGAAAAGTGGGTCGCTGAGACCGAACTGCCTGTCACCTTCCATACCCTGTGCCCCCCCGAGCAGCCCAGCAAGAAGGACATTGAGGGTGCGATCGGCAGAGGCGTGCGGATCGTCTGCGACAACCAGAACGTCAACCACTGGGGCAAGGATTACAAGCCGACGCAGGGTGAGTACACCGTCAGCGACGTCACCGGTACCGCCTCCGAGGGCTATACCTGCACCATCACTGTCAAGGCAGCCAAGATCATCGAGAAGTACAGCTCCGATATGGGCAAGGCCCATGCGCTGATCGTCGGCGAGCAGGCTGAGAAGACCGTCGAGCTGAAGTGGAATGGCGAAAAGTGGGTCGCGAAGACCGAACTGCCCATCACCTTCCACGTCGAGTGCCCCCCTGAAAAGCCCACCTACGATGAACTGAAGGGGCTGGGCATCAACGCGAAGGTGGACTGCACGACCACCACCGCGCACAACGGCAAGTCCTACACGCTCATCGAAGGCACTTACAACGTCTCCGACCCCGAGCGCAAGGGAACTGCGTACACCTGCATCCTCACCGTAAACGCAAAGGATTACGTTGCCAAGTACAACGCAGAAGAGAATGTTGGCCCCCACACCCTTGATGACCGTGACAGCAAGACCATCGAGCTGACCTGGAATGGTGAGAAGTGGACGGCTGCGGAGACCAGCGTCACCTTCAACGTCAAGTGCGAGCTTCTCACCGTTACTTACACCGACGGTGTGAAGGGCGAAGAAGTCTTCGCGGATGTCGTCTACAAAGACATCCCCTATGGCACCAACACCCCCGCCTTCGGCACAAAGGACCCCACCCGTAAGGGCTACAAGTTCCTCGGCTGGGAACCCGTAGTTGCCGACACCGTGACCGAAAATGCGACCTACGTCGCTCAGTGGGAAAAGCTCTACACCGTCACCTACACCGACGGCGCGAAGGGTAAGGCGTTCAAGGATCAAGTCTACAGCGATCTTGAGTCTGGCACCGATACCCCCAAGTTCGATGGCAAGCCCACCCGTAAGGGCTACACCTTCACCGGTTGGTCTCCCAAGGTCACTGACACCGTGACCAAGGATGTCACCTATGTCGCTCAGTGGAAGTCCGTGAAGAACGGCAAGGACAATATCCCCAAGACCGGCGACAGCGAGATCGTCATGGTTCTTGGCAGCGTGCTGCTGTTCTCCTTCTGCGGCGCGGCTGCTGTAAGCGTCTACGACCGCAAGAGAAAACATTTCTAAAATACGCAAGGGAGGCGACGGATTTCCGTCGCCTCCCATTTTTTGCCCCCATAACGCTGCTGCCCCACTCCGGCATTGACTTTTTCTGCCTGATGAACTATATTATACGTGCATTTATATGAAGAAAAGGTGATAACGATGTACATAGATGATTTTAAGCGCTGGCTGAGCGCTGATCTGGAAGATCCCGCCCTTACCGATGAGCTGAGAAAAATCGAGGGACAGGACAATGAGATCAAGGAGCGCTTTGCTGTGGCGCTGAAATTCGGCACCGCCGGTCTGCGGGGCATTCTGGGCGCGGGCAGCAACCGGATGAATATTTACGTTGTCCGGCAGGCCACCCAGGGGCTTGCGAACTGGGTCAAGACCCAGGGGGGCAGCCAGCTGGTCGCCATTTCCTATGACAGCCGCATCAATTCCGACGTATTTGCCAGAAACGCCGCCTGCGTTCTGGCTGCCAATGGCATTCGGGTGCGGATCTACGACGCGCTGATGCCCGTTCCCGCCCTGTCCTTTGCCACCCGGTACTACAAGGCGAACGCCGGCATCATGATCACCGCCTCCCACAACCCCGCCAAATACAACGGCTACAAAGCCTACGGCCCCGACGGCTGCCAAATGACGGACGATGCCGCCGCCGTGGTGTACGCGGAGATTCAGAAAACCGACATTCTCACCGGTGCGGAGATGATGTCCTTTGAAGACGGCATCGCCCAGGGTCTGATCGAATACGTGGGCGAGGACTGCAAGGAGGCGCTGTACAGCGCCATTGAAGCCTGCGCCGTCCGCCCCGGCATCTGCAAAACCGCCGGATTGAAACTGGTCTACTCCCCCCTGAACGGCTCCGGTCTGGTGCCGGTCACCCGGGTGCTTCATGACATCGGCATCGACGACATCACCATCGTCCCCGAGCAGCAGTACCCCGACGGCAACTTTCCCACCTGCCCCTATCCCAACCCGGAGATTTTCGAGGCTCTGCGGCTTGGTCTGGAGCTGGCCGAGAAGACCGGCGCCGATCTGATGCTGGCCACCGACCCCGACGCCGACCGGGTTGGCATTGCCATCCGCTGCCCCGACGGCTCCTACGAGCTGGTCTCCGGCAACGAGGTGGGCGTGCTGCTGCTGGACTACATCTGTCAGGGCCGCATTGAAAAAGGCACCATGCCCAAGCGCCCCGTGGCGGTAAAGTCTCTGGTCTCCACTCCCCTCGCGGACATCGTGGCCGCGGATTACGGCGTGGAAATGCGCAACGTTCTCACCGGCTTCAAGTGGATCGGCGACCAGATCGCCAAGCTGGAGGCCGCCGGTGAGGTGGATCGCTTCATTCTGGGCTTCGAGGAATCCTACGGCTACCTTGCAGGCCCTTACGTCCGGGACAAGGACGCCATCATTGGCTCCATGCTGATCTGTGAAATGGCAGCCTACTACCGTTCCATCGGCTCGTCCATCAAGGCGCGGCTGGAAGCCATTTACGCAAAATACGGCCGGTATCTGAACAAGGTGAACTCCTTTGAGTTCCCCGGCCTGTCCGGCATGGACAAGATGGCCGGTATCATGGCCTCCCTGCGGGAGAAGCCCCCTGTAGAGATTGGCGGCTACAAGGTGACCAAAATCACCGACTACCAGAACACCGCTCAGACCGGCCTGCCCGCCGCCAATGTGCTGGTGTACAATCTGGAAGGCGGCGCGACGGTCATCGTCCGCCCCTCCGGCACCGAGCCGAAGATCAAGACCTATTTCACCACTCTGGGCAAAGATCTGGCGGAAGCCGAAGCACAGGAAAAGGTTCTCGCCGACGCTTTGAAGCCTATTCTCGCGTAATTCCGTGCAAAAAAGGCAAGCCGAAAAACGGCTTGCCTTTTTTGAACATTGTACATTACTCGATGATCCGGATCCAGCCTTTGGGGGCTTCCAGACGACCCATCTGGATGCCGGTGAGGGTATCGTAAAGCTTCTGGATGGTGGGGCCCATACCCACGTAGTGAATTTCCTTGCCGTGATCCACAATGGTGCCCACAGGGGAGATGACCGCCGCCGTGCCGCACAGGCCGCACTCGGCAAATTCGCCGATCTCTGCCAACTCCACGGGGCGCTCCTCCACCTCCATGCCGAGATAATCCTTCGCCACCTGCAGCAGGCTGCGCCGGGTGATGGAGGGGAGAATGGTGTCAGACTTGGGGGTGACCAGCTTGCCGTCCTTGGTGACGAAAATCACGTTGGCGCCGCCGGTCTCCTCGATGTGGGTGCGGGTAGCGGAATCCACGTAGACGTTCTCGTCGTAGCCCTTCTCATGGGCGTCCACAATGTTGTAAAGGCTCATGGCGTAGTTCAGACCGGCCTTCACATCGCCGGTGCCCTTGGGCGCCGCCCGGTCAAGATCGGAGATGCGCAGCTTCAGGGGCTTGATGCCGCCCTTGAAATAGGGGCCGACCGGGGTGACGAACACCCGGAACTGATACTCCGTCGCGGGCTTGACGCCGATGATGGCGTCGCTGCCGAACATGAACGGACGGACGTACAGCGTCGCGCCGGAGCCGTAGGGCGGCACCCACTGGGAGTTTGCGCGGACGGTCTCCACTACGGCCTGCACGAATCTGTCCTCGGGGAACACGGGCATTTTCAGGCGGCGACAGGAACTGGCCATCCGCTGGGCGTTCAGGTCGGGGCGGAAGCAGACGATGCGTCCATCCTCGGTGGTGTAGGCTTTCAGCCCCTCAAAGCAGGTCTGGGCGTATTGCAGAACGCAGGCGCACTCACTCATGGTAATGGTGGCCTGATCGGTCAGGCAGCCGTCATCCCACTGGCCGTTTCGGAAATTGGAGACATAGCGCATGTCGGTCTGGACGTAGCCAAATCCCAGATTGCCCCAGTCAATATCTTTTCTTTCCATTGTAAACACCTCTCGGAGATTTTTATTTTTCCAATTCTAGCACCCCAGGCGGCGCAAGTCAAGCATTTGGCGCGGAAAAAAGTATCTCATACAGGGACATTTGTCTTTTTCAGAGGAACGCACAAAAACCGCCCCTTCTTCCCCCCTTTTTCCTGCGAAAAACTCCAAAAGGGGCTTGTATTCAATATGGTAAAGTGGTAAAGTATAGGAAAGCACCCCAGAAGAAAGGACTCCGTGTTATGGACATCGTTCGACATCCCGGTGAAGATCTGTTTTTCGAGGCCATTCTGTCCCTGCGGACGGTGGAGGACTGCCGCCTGTTTTTTGAGGACGTGGCCACCATCAAGGAATTGCAGGCCATGTCCCAGCGGTTCAGGGTCGCCTGCCTGCTGGACAGCGGCGAAAACTATATCGAAGTCTCGGAATCCACCGGTGCCAGCTCGGCTACCATCAGCCGGGTCAACCGGTGCCTCGTATATGGCGGCGGCTACCGGACGGCGCTGGACAGGCTCAAGGAATCGGGAGTCCTCCCGGAGAGCGGAGAAAAATAAAGCGGGGTGCAACCCCCTTGGCTCTCCCTTTGGGAGAGCTGTCACCGAAGGTGACTGAGAGGACTTTTTCCCTGTTTTCCCTCTCCGTCTTCGCTCAACCGCCTCTCCCAGAAAGAGACAAGGGGGCAGTTCAATCGCGCCCCTATGCCCAAAAGCCCCGCCGTTTTCGGGTGTATCCATGTCCATTTTTCCCAATTGACAACCACTCCTGCCCATGCTATAATTTAACAGATAAGTTCAGCGGCTCATCCCGCCCGTCTTGCCGCTTTTCCGGCAGGGCGTTTTGCTATGCAAAAGCATAGCAAAATAAGAAATGTGCCATTTCCTCGCCCCTGCGGGGCAACCGGAAATGATGCACAAAAAACTTCATGCACCGGCATTTGCGCATTTTCGTGGTGCGGTGTTCATGCATGAAGTTTTTTACAGAAAGGAGATCAGCATGACGGATATGACGAAAGCCAAGGTTTACGCTGCTTCTTTGGGGTCCGTATTTTCCGAAGGGGTTTGTTCCTCCCTTTCCGCCCCCGGTCTTTCCGGGTTCGATTCTTCCGAATATGTTATTTTTCCCGGCTTTTGTGACGTGCATGTGCATTTCAGAGAGCCGGGTTTTTCTTATAAGGAGACCATCGCCACAGGCAGCCGGGCAGCCGCCCGGGGCGGCTATACCGCGGTCTGCACCATGCCCAACCTGAACCCGGTGCCGGACAGCGTGGAGAATCTGGATGTTCAGCGCCGCCTCATTGAGGAAACCGCCTGCATCCACATCTACCCCTATGGCGCGATCACCGTGGGTGAACAGGGCGAAGCGCTTTCCGACCTGGAGGGCATGGCGCCCGACGTAGTGGGGTTTTCCGACGACGGCCGGGGCGTGCAGAGCGATGACATGATGCGGCAGGCCATGCTCCGTGCCAAGGCACTGAGGAAACCCATTGTCGCCCACTGCGAGGTCAACTCGCTCTTGCGGGGCGGGTACATCCACGACGGTGATTATGCCAAAGCCCATGGCCATCGGGGCATCTGCTCCGAAAGCGAATGGGGGCAAATTGCCCGGGACTTGCAGCTGGTAAAAGAAACCGGCTGCGCCTACCACGTCTGCCACGTCTCCGCCAAGGAAAGCGTGGCGCTCATCCGCAAGGCCAAGGCCGAGGGACTGGACGTGACCTGCGAGACCGGCCCCCACTATCTGGTGATGGACGACAGCGACCTGCAGGAGGACGGCCGTTTCAAAATGAACCCGCCCCTGCGAGGAAAGGAAGACCGGGAGGCCCTGATTCATGGAATTCTGGACGGCACCATCGACATGATCGCCACCGACCACGCCCCCCACTCCGCCGAGGAAAAATCCCGAGGGCTGGAAAAAAGCGCCTTCGGCATCGTGGGCATTGAGACCGCTTTCCCGATTTTGTATACCTGTCTGGTAAAACCGGGCATTCTAAGCCTGAACAAACTATTGGAGCTTTTGTGCGTCAATCCCCGCAGACGCTTCGGTCTTCCTCTGGGGACAGACTACAGCATCTGGGACTTGAACGCCGCATACCCCATCGACCCGAAGGACTTTCTTTCCAAAGGCAGAGCCACGCCCTTCGCGGGCTGGCAGGTCAATGGAAAGTGCATCGCCACCATCTGTGACGGAAAGCTGGTATACGCCGCTCCGAAAACCCATACCGCCAAATAACGAGAGGAGAAACACTATGGCAAAAAGAACCGACATCAAGAAAATTCTCATCATTGGCTCCGGCCCCATCGTCATCGGTCAGGCTGCTGAGTTTGACTACGCCGGGACGCAGGCCTGTCTTGCCCTGAAAGAAGAGGGCTACGAGGTGGTGCTGTGCAACTCCAACCCCGCCACCATCATGACCGACACCATCATCGCCGACAAGGTCTACATGGAGCCGCTGACCCTGGAATATATCGCCAAGATCATCCGCTACGAGCGTCCCGACGCCATCATCCCCGGCATCGGCGGTCAGACGGGTCTAAATCTGGCCATGCAGCTGGAAAAGAAGGGCATTCTCCGGGAATGCCGGGTCAGGCTGCTGGGCACCTCCAGCGAGTCCATCGAGCGTGCCGAAGATCGGGAGCTTTTCAAGGAGCTGTGCCAGTCCATCGGCGAGCCGGTCATCCCCTCCGAAATTTCCTACTCCCTGGAGGAGGCCAAGGAGGCCGCCAAGCGCATCGGCTACCCCGTGGTGCTTCGTCCCGCCTTTACTCTCGGCGGCACCGGCGGCGGCTTTGCTTACAATGAAGACGAGCTGGTGGAGATCGGTCTCAACGCCTTCGCCCTCTCCCCTGTCCATCAGGTTCTGGTGGAAAAGTCCGTCAAGGGCTACAAGGAGATCGAATTCGAGGTCATGCGGGACTCTAACGACCATGCCATCACCATCTGCGGCATGGAGAACATCGACCCCGTGGGCGTCCACACCGGCGACAGCATGGTAGTCGCCCCCATCATGACCCTCAGCGACCACGACATGAAGATGCTCAACGACTCCGCCATCAAGATCATCCGGGCGCTGAAGGTGGAGGGCGGCTGCAACGTTCAGTTTGCCCTTGACCCCAATTCCTCCAAATACTACCTCATTGAGGTCAACCCCCGTGTCTCCCGTTCCTCCGCTCTGGCCTCCAAGGCCTCCGGCTACCCCATTGCCCGGGTCACCGCGAAAATCGCCGTGGGCATGGCGCTGGAGGACATCAAAATCGCCAACACCAACGCCGCCTTTGAGCCGAAGCTGGACTACGTCATCACCAAGCTGCCCCGGTTCCCCTTCGACAAGTTCACCTCCGCCATCAACATTCTGGGTACCCAGATGATGGCCACCGGTGAGGTCATGGGCATCGGCTCCAATCTGGAGGAATCCCTGCTCAAGGGCATCCGCTCTCTGGAGGTAGGCGCGAACCACATCTACCATCACAAATTCGACGACATGACCACGGAGGAGCTGCTGGACTATATCAGCGTGTTCCGCTCCGACAACATTTTCGCCATTGCGGAAATCATCTACCGGGGCGTCACCGTGGAGCAGATTCATGAAATAACAGCCATCGACGTGTATTTCCTGAACGCCATCAAGCGCATTGTGGATATGGAGGAATACCTGAAACTCCACGTCAAAGAGGCGGAAGCCCTTCTGGACGCGAAGAAGATGGGCTTCAGCGACAAATATGTGAGCAGGCTCTGGAAATGCTCCGAGACGGACGTGTCCAATTTCCGCAGAGAACACGGTATGTTCCCGGCCTTCCGTATGGTGGACACCTGCCACACCGGCGCGTATATCCCCTACTTCTACTCCTCCTACACCGGCGGGAACGTCTCCCGGCTGACGAACAAAAAGAAGATCGTGGTACTGGGCGCAGGCCCCATCCGCATCGGTCAAGGCGTGGAATTCGACTACTCCACCGTCCACGCCGTCATGACCATCAAAAAGGCGGGCTACGAGGCCATCATCATCAACAATAACCCCGAGACCGTCTCCACCGACTACACCACCGCCGACAAGCTGTATTTTGAGCCTCTGACCCCCGAGGATGTCATGAACATCATCGATTTTGAAAAGCCCGACGGCGTGATCGCGTCTCTGGGCGGCCAGACCGCCATCAATCTGGCCCAGCCCCTCCATGACCGGGGCGTGAAGATCATCGGCACCGGCTGCGAGGCCATCGACAGAGCCGAAAACCGGGACGCCTTTGAAAAGCTCCTGAAAGAGCTGGACATCCCCCAGCCCAAGGGCAGAGCCGTCACCAAAATTGAGGACGGTCTCGCGGCGGCGAATGAGATCGGCTACCCCGTGCTGGTACGTCCCAGCTTCGTGCTGGGCGGCCGCGCCATGCAGATCGTGGCAAACGAGACCCAGCTGCGCCATTACCTGAAAAGCGCCGTGGAGATCGACGAGGACAAGCCCGTTCTGGTGGACAAATACATTCAGGGTCGGGAAGTGGAGATCGACGCCATCTGCGACGGCCGGGACGTGTTCGTCCCCGGCATCATGGAACTGGTGGAGCGCACCGGCGTTCACTCCGGCGACTCCATCTCCGTCTACCCCTCCTTCTCCATCTCCGACAAGGTCAAGGGCATCATCCTGCAATACGCCAAGAAGCTGGGTCTGGGCATCGGCATTGTCGGCCTGTTCAATGTGCAGTTCATCGTAGACCCCGAGGACAACGTGTCCGTCATCGAGGTCAACCCCCGTTCCTCCCGCACGGTTCCCTTCCTGAGCAAGGCCACGGGCTACAGCCTTGCGGACATCGCCACCGACGTGATTCTGGGGCTGAGCCTGAAGGAGCAGGGCTTCTTCGACATCTACCCCGCCGAAAAGGAGCGCTGGTACGTCAAAGCGCCAGTGTTCTCCTTCAATAAAATTCGCGGTCTGGACGCCTATCTGACGCCCGAAATGAAGTCCACCGGCGAGGCCATCGGCTATGACCGCACCATGACCCGCGCCCTGTACAAGGCGCTGCAGGCCTCCGGCATGAAGCTGCAGAACTACGGCACCGTGCTTGCCACCATCGCCGACCGGGACAAGGAGGAAGCGCTGCCCCTGATCCGCCGGTTCTACCGTCTGGGCTTCAACATCGAGGCCACCGCCGGAACTGCCACATTCCTGAAGGAAAACGGCATCCGCACCCACGTTCTGGGCAAGATCAGCGACGGCAGCGACGAAATCCCCAACGCACTGCGTCAGGGACACATTGCCTACGTCATCAACACCCGCGACCCCGGCTCCAGCGGCCGGGACGGCATAAAAATCCGCCGGATCGCCACGGAGCATAACGTGACGCTGTTTACCGCGCTGGACACCATCCGGGTTCTGCTGGATGTGCTGGAAGAAACCACTCTGACGATTTCTACGATTGACGCCTGAGCAGGCAACGCCAAAAATTCCCGGAAGGAGCGACCATGAAACAGAGCATTTTCACAATCCTATCCAATACCCCCCTGACGGACTGCGTCTACAAAATGGTGCTTTCCGGCGACACCTCCGCCATTACCGCACCGGGGCAGTTTGTCAACATTCAAATCACCGGGAAGTTCCTCCGCCGTCCCATTTCCGTGTGCGACTATGACGGCAACACCCTCACCATCGTCTACAAGGTGGTGGGCAAGGGTACGGAAATTCTCTCCCGGATGGTTCCCGGGGAGAAGCTGGACATCCTGACCGGCCTTGGCAACGGCTACGACCTCACCCCCGCCGGGAACAGCCCCGTCTTACTGGGCGGCGGCGTGGGCGTCCCGCCGCTGTACCACCTTGCAAAACGGCTGCTTGCCATGGGCAAGCAGGTAACGGTGATTCTGGGCTTCAACACCCAATCGGAAGTGTTCTATGAAGCCGAATTCCGGGCGCTGGGCTGCCGGGTGATCGTCGCCACCGCCGACGGAAGCTATGGCGTCAAGGGCTTCGCCACCACGCCCCTGAACGATCTTAATTATTCCTATTTCTACACCTGCGGCCCGGAGCCGATGCTCAAGGCCGTGTATAGAGCCACCCGCACCTCCGGCCAGATGAGCTTCGAGGAACGGATGGGCTGCGGCTTCGGCGCCTGCATGGGCTGCTCCTGCAAGACCCTCACAGGATACAAGCGCATCTGCAAGGACGGCCCCGTCATGCGGAAGGAGGAAATTCTATGGGAAGCCTGAGCGTCAATCTCTGTGGCATCGGGCTGGACAACCCGGTCATCCCCGCCTCCGGCACCTTTGGCTACGGCTATGAGTTTGCCGAACTGTACGACATTAACTGCCTTGGCACCTTCTCCTTCAAGGGAACCACAAAAGAACCCCGGTTCGGAAATCCCACGCCCCGCATCGCCGAGTGTACCGGCGGCATGATCAACGCCGTGGGGCTGCAAAATCCCGGCGTGGACAAAGTCATATCCGAAGAACTCCCGAAGCTGAAAGCCTGCTTCCGCAAGCCCGTCATGGCCAACGTCTCCGGCTTTTCCGTGGCGGATTACGCCTATACCTGTGAAAAGCTGGATGAGGAGGAACAGGTGGGCTGGCTGGAGGTCAACGTCAGCTGCCCCAATGTTCACGGCGGCGGCATGAGCTTCGGCACCTGCCCGGAAGCCGCCGCAGAGGTGACGGCAGCGGTGAAAAAGGTCACAAGCAAGCCCGTTATCGTCAAGCTCTCCCCCAACGTCACCGACATTGTGTCCATTGCCAAAGCCTGTGAGGATGCCGGTGCGGACGGCATCAGCCTGATTAACACTCTGCTTGGTATGCGCATTGATCTGCGCACCCGCAAGCCCATCATCGCCAACAAAATGGGCGGCTTTTCCGGCCCTGCCATCTTCCCGGTGGCACTGCGCATGGTCTATCAGGTCGCAAATGCGGTAAACGTCCCCGTGGTGGGCATGGGCGGCGTCAGCAGCGCCGAGGATGTGGTGGAAATGATGCTGGCGGGCGCTTCCGCCGTGGAGGTAGGCGCGGCCAATCTTGTAAATCCCTACGCCTGCCGGGACATCATCCGGGAGCTTCCCGCCGTCATGGAAAAATACAAAGTTGAGAATCTGAAAGACATTATAGGAGGCGCGAAATAATGGGTAAGGACGTCATTGTTGCCTGCGATTTCTCATCCGCCGAGGCGACCTTCGCTTTTCTGGACAAATTCACCGGCCGCAAGCCCTTCGTGAAGATCGGCATGGAGCTGTACTACGCGGAAGGCCCCGCCATCGTCCGGGAGATCAAAGCCCGGGGGCACAAGATTTTTCTGGACCTGAAGCTCCACGACATCCCCAACACAGTGAAAAAAGCCATGTCCGTCCTGCGGAATCTGGACGTGGACATCACCAACCTCCATGCCGCCGGCACCACCGCCATGATGAAGGCCGCGCTGGAGGGTCTGACCCGGGAGGACGGCACCCGTCCCCTGCTGATCGCCGTGACCCAGCTGACCTCCACCGATCAGGCGGCCATGGAGTCCGACCTGCTCATTCATGAACCCATTGACGAAGTGGTCATGCACTACGCCGAGACCGCGAAAAACGCGGGTCTGGACGGCGTGGTCTGCTCCCCGCTGGAAGCGGGGAAGGTACACGAGCGCTGTGGCAAAACTTTCCTCGCCGTGACCCCTGGCGTCCGCTTCGCCGACGGCGATGTGGGCGACCAGAAGCGGGTAATGACCCCCGCCGCCGCCAAGGCCATCGGTTCGGACTACATCGTGGTCGGCCGTCCCATCACGGCCGCCGCCGACCCCGTTGCCGCTTATGAACGCTGCGTGGCGGAATTCTGCGACTGAAATAAGGAGGAAGCATTTTGGAAAGCTACAAAAGAGAATTCATTCAGTTTCTGGAGATGGCCGGTGTGCTGAAATTCGGCAATTTCACCGCCAAATCCGGCCGGAAAATCCCCTATTTCATCAATGCCGGGGAGATCAAAACCGGTAAGGAAATTGCGACTCTGGGCGAATTCTACGCCCGCGCCTACCGGGAAAAGCTGGGGCAGCGGAAGGCCGTCCTCTATGGCCCCGCCTACAAGGGCATTTCCATCGCCGTGTCCGCCGCCGTTGCCCTGAGTCGGGACGGGCTGGACGTTCCCTTCTTCTTCAACCGCAAGGAAGCTAAGGATCACGGCGAGGGCGGCGTGTTCGTGGGCTACGTCCCCAAGGCCGGTGAGGACGTGGTCATCGTAGAGGACGTCATCACCGCCGGGACTGCCATCCGGGAAAGCATGGCTATCTTAAGCCGTCTGGAGGGCGTCAGGGTCGCCGCCACATTTATTATGGTTGACCGCAAGGAGCGGGGCAAGGGCGAAAAGCTGGCCATGGAGGAAGTGGAAGAGGAATTTGGCTTCCCCGTCTACTCCGTGGTGGATGTGTATGACATCATCGCCTATCTGGAAGAAAATCCCGCCAACGCCGAAAATGTGGCGCGGATCAAAAACTACCTTGCCGTGAATGGAGCGAAAGTATGAGGAGTCTGAACAGCATTCTGGATTTAGGCGTGGACGAGCTGGACGAACTGATCGCCACCGCCAAGGACATCATTGCCCACCCGGAAAACTACTGGGACAGGTGCGCTCACAAGAAGCTGGCGACGCTGTTCTTCGAGCCCTCCACCCGCACCCGCCTGAGCTTTGAGGCCGCGATGCTGGAGCTGGGCGGAAGCGTCATCGGCTTCAGCGAGGCCAGTTCTTCCTCCGCCTCCAAGGGCGAAAGCGTGGCGGACACCGCCAAAATTGTCAGCTGCTACGCAGACATCATCGCCATGCGCCACCCCAAAGAGGGCGCACCCTATGTGGCAAGTCAGGCGGCCTCCATCCCCGTCATCAACGCCGGAGACGGCGGCCACAATCACCCCACCCAGACCCTTGCCGACCTGCTGACCATTTCCCGGGAAATGGGGCGGCTGGATAACCTCACCATCGGTCTGTGCGGCGACCTGAAATACGGCCGGACTGTCCACTCCCTGATCGAGGCCATGAGCCGCTACAAGGGCATTCAATTTGTTCTGATTTCCCCGGAAGAGTTGAAAATTCCCGGTTTTATTCGGTATAATGTTTTTGAAAATCAGGGAATCCCCTACACGGAAGTGTCCTCTCTGGAGGAAGCCATGCCCAAGCTCGACGTGCTGTACATGACCCGCATCCAGCGGGAGCGCTTTGACGACCCATGGGAATACGAGCGGCTCAAGGACAGCTACGTCCTCGATACCGAGAAAATGAAGCTTGCGAAAGGAAAAATGTGCGTCCTGCACCCCCTGCCCCGTGTCAATGAGATCAGCGTCAAGGTGGACGACGACCCGAGAGCCGCCTATTTCCGTCAGGCGCTGAACGGCAAGTACATGCGCATGGCGCTCATCCTGAAGCTTCTGGACGAAGCCGCCCGGAATCCCGCAAAAGAAGCCATCGACACGACCGGTTTGGAATACGACCGCGTCTGCCGCAATCCCAAGTGCATCACCCAGACCGAGCAGGAGCTGCCCCAGCTGTTCCGCTGCACCGACAAGGCCGCGGACATCCACAGGTGCATCTACTGCGAGCAGAGAGCCTAATCTTTATCCCACAAAAAATGCAGAATGCCGTTGTTTCGGCATTCTGCATTTTTATTTATCCCTTATATCTCGGCTCGCAGGTCAGGTTGACGCCCAGACGCTTGAAGGTCTTTTCGTCCACCGGGGACAAAATCACCGAGGAATGTACCTCGCAGCCCCGCAGCTTGTCCAGCTGCTCCATGGCCAGTTCCGCCATGGGGTTGGTGGCGGCGCAGATGGACAGGGCGATCAGCGTCTCGTCGGTGTGGAGACGGGGATTGCGGTTGCCTAAGTGGTCAACCTTCAGGTGCTGGATGGGGTCAAGCACCACCGGGGAAATCAGGTGCAGGCTGTCCCGCATACCCGCCAGCTTTTTCAGCGCGTTCAGCAGCAGCGCCGAGGACGCACCCAGAAGGTCGGAGGTCTTGCCGGTGACGATGGTACCGTCGGGCAGTTCCATGGCGGCGGCAGGCGCGCCGGTCTGCTCCGCCCGCTGCAGGGCAGGGGCGACCACCTTCCGCTCCGCCGGGGTCACACCGGCCTTTTTCATCAGCAGCTCCAATTTGCGCACCGTTTCGTCGCTGCCTTTGCCCTGCTTCTGCTCGCACATGGCCACGTAGTATCTGCGGATGATCTCCTGTCGGGAGGCGAACCGGACGGCTTCGTCATCCACGATGCAGTTGCCCACCATATTCACGCCCATATCCGTGGGGGATTTGTATGGGCAATGCCCCAGAATCTTCTCAAAAATCGCCACCAGCACAGGGAATGCTTCCACGTCCCGGTTGTAGTTGACGGTGGTGACCCCGTAGGCTTCCAGATGGAAGGGGTCGATCATGTTCACGTCGTTCAAATCCGCCGTGGCGGCCTCGTAGGCAAGGTTCACCGGGTGGTTCAGCGGCACGTTCCAGATGGGGAAAGTCTCGAATTTGGCGTAGCCCGCCGTGTTGCCCCGGATATGCTCGTGATACAGCTGGCTCAGGCAGGTCGCCAGCTTTCCGCTGCCGGGGCCGGGGGCCGTGACCACCACCAGCGACCGGGTCGTCTCAATGTAGTCATTTTTCCCGAAGCCGTCGGGGCTGACGATGTAGCCGGTGTCGGAGGGGTAGCCCGGAATCTCAAAATGGTGATAGACCCGGATGCCCAGCCCTTCCAAGCGGGACTGGAACGCCTTCGCCAGCGCCTGTTCATGGAAGCGGGTCAGCACCACGCTGGAAACGTACAGGCCGAAGCCCCGGAAAATGTCGATCAGGCGAATGACGTCCCGGTCATAGGTGATGCCAAGATCGCCCCGAACCTTATTCTTTTCGATATCGTCGGCGTTGATGGCAATGACCATCTCCACCTGCTCCTTCAGCTGCAGCAGCATCCGCAGCTTGCTGTCCGGCTGGAAGCCCGGCAGGACGCGGGAAGCATGGTTGTCGTCATAGAGCTTGCCGCCGAATTCCAGATACAGCTTGCCGCCGAACTGGGCAATGCGCTCCCGGATGTGGGCGGACTGCATTTGCAGGTATTTATCGTTATCAAACGCCGCTTTTGTCATTTCCGTTGCCTCTTTCCCAAAAACTTTCCACCATTTTACCCTATCCGACGGGAAATAGCAAGGCCATTTCGCGGGAAAATCTTCTCTTTCGCGGGATTGCTTCTTGTTTCGGGAACGGCGCCGTGCTATAATGAGTCCATCTATTTTTTCGGAGGTGTTTCCATGGAATTCAGCGTCAACCATCCGGTGCTTTACCTGCTTGCCGGAATTCTGATTGCCGTGGTTCTGGCTCAGTCGGTTTTCTTCCTTATTAAGGCTCTGCGCCGCAGTAAGGAGATCGGCATGGATCAGGCCAAAATCAAAAAAACCATCAAAACCGCCGCGCTGTTCACCATCGCCCCGGCCGTGTCCATCGTCATCAGCGTCATCACCCTAAGCAAAAGTCTGGGTATTCCCCTGCCCTGGCTGCGGCTTAGCGTAGTCGGCTCATTGAGCTATGAGGCCATCGCGGCATCCAACGCCGTCAGCGCCATGGGCTTAGAGCTGGGCAAAATCAGCGCCCTGACCGCCCAGCAATACGTCAACATCGCGCTGGTGATGACCCTGTCCATCATGGTGGGCATCTGGCTGGTGCCCATCATCAGCAAGAAGCTGCTGCGGGGCATGACCGTTCTGGAAAACCGGGACGCCAAATGGGCGGATATTTTCCAGAATGCCATGTTTATCGGCATGATCTCCGCGTTTCTGGGCTATGTGTTCTGCGATTTCTCCCGCCTGTGGACGCCGGGGGATTACGCCGCCACCTCCGGGCTTGTGCCGGTATGCGTCATGGCGGTATCCGCTGCGATCATGGTGGTCTGCGGGCTGCTCATGAAGAAATTCAAGTGGAGCTGGGTCAACGATTACGCGCTGCCCATTTCTCTGGTGCTGGGCATGGCTTCCGCCATTCCCCTCACCGCGTGGCTGGGTTAAGGAGGTGCCGATATGAAAAAGCAGCTTAGCTACATCGACTCCGTTCACCGCAGCGGCACCATCTGGAACATTTCCGTGATGATTCTGCTGCTGGCCTTCCCCCTGACGGTGGCCGCCCTGTTTGGCGCCGCCCCGGACTGGGGCGCGCTGGTGGTGGGTCTGATCGCCACCGCGCCCATGTATTGGGCGGTGGGCGTCATTGAGACAATTACCTTCGTTCCCATGCTGGGCGCGGGCGGCTCCTACCTCAGCTTTGTCACCGGCAACATCTCCAATCTGAAGCTTCCCTGCGCCATCAACGCTCTGGAGCAGAACAATGTCAGCGCCAACTCCGAGGAGGGCGAGGTCATCTCCACCATCGCCATCGCCACCTCCTCCATCGTCACCACCGTCATTATCATCATCGGCGTCATTCTGATTGTTCCCCTGACCCCCGTTCTGGAAGCGCCGGTGCTGGAACCGGCCTTTGCCCAGATGCTGCCCGCCCTGTTTGGCGGACTGGGCGTAGCCTTCGTCAGCCGGAACTGGAAGATCGCCGTCGCGCCGGTGGTGCTGATGCTGGTTCTGTTCATTTTCGTCCCCGCCCTGAACGCCGGTACCGTGGGCATTATGGTGCCTGTGAGCGTGCTGTTCACCATCGCCGTTTCCCGGCTGCTTTATAAGAGAGGAGTTCTGTAAACATGATCGGATATCTGATTCTCACAATTCTCGTCGTATTCATCGCCGTGGTCGCCATCCGCACCATCCGCTTCCGTCCCAAGCCCCAGCCCGAAGTCACCAAGGAAGAAATCGCCTTTGACCGGGACGCCGCCGTGGATTCCCTCGCCCAGCTGGTTCGCTGCAAGACTGTGTCCTACAATGACCACTCTCTGGAGGACGAGGGGGAGTTCCAGAAGCTGATCTCTCTGCTGCCGACACTTTACCCCAACGTGTTCGGCACCTGCACCTTCCAGCAGCTTCCTGACCGGGCGCTGCTGCTGCGGTGGCCGGGCAAGCAGGCGGGCGACCCTGCCGTTATGATGGCGCACTATGACGTGGTGCCTGTCAACGAGGAAAAGTGGGACAAGCCTCCCTTCGCCGGGGTCATCGAGGACGGCATTCTCTGGGGCCGCGGCACCCTGGACACCAAGGTCACCTTCAACGGCGTTCTTTCCGCCGCCAATTACCTCATCGGTCAGGGCTTCCAGCCGGAAAAGGACATTTACTTTGCCTTCTCCGGCGGTGAGGAGATCAACGGTCAGGGTGCGCCCAACATCGTGGCGTATTTCACCGAGCACGGCATCCACCCCGCCATTGTGGTGGACGAGGGCGGCGCCGTGGTGGAGAATGTGTTCCCCGGCGTGAAGCAGCCCTGCGGTCTCATCGGCATTGCGGAAAAAGGTATGCTGAACGCCCAGTACCGCACCGTCTCCGCCGGCGGCCACGCTTCCGCACCCAAGCCCCATACCCCGGTGGGCGTTCTGGCGGCGGCCTGCAAGCGGGTGGAGGATCATCCCTTCAATGCCCACATTGACGGCCCCGCTGCCCAGATGTTCGACACGCTGGGACGGTATTCAACGCCATTGTACCGGGTGATTTTCGCCAACATGTGGTGCTTCGGTTGGATTATTGACACTCTCGGCAGAAAGAGCGGCGGCGAAATGAACGCACTGGTGCGCACCACCGTGGCCTTTACCCAGATGGAGGGCAGTTCCGCCCGGAACGTAATTCCTCCCGAAGCAAAAATGGTGTCCAACATCCGCCTGAATCCCGCCGACAGCGTCGCTTCCGCGCTGGCGTATCTGGAAAAGGCCGTCAGCGACCCCGCCGTGGAGATCACGTCTCTGGAATCCTTCGAGCCAAGTCCCGTCTCCGAAACCGGCTGCGACGCATGGGAGAAGGTTGCCTCTGCCGTGGCGAATACATGGCCGGGCTGCATCGTCTCGCCGTACCTGATGGTGCAATGCTCCGACTCGCGGCACTACCGTGACCTGAGCAACCACGTTTACCGCTTCTCCGCCATGGACTTGACCGCCGAAGAGCGTTCCACCATCCACGGCAACAACGAGCGCATCCGTCTGGAAACCGTCGCCAAGGCCGTAGAATTCTACATCCGCCTGATGCGTCAGTGCTGAAACAAAAAAGATGTCCCCCAACCCGGGAAAATCCGGGTTGGGGGATTTGTCTTAGTCCAGCAGATATGCCAGGAAAGCGCCGCCGGTGATGGCGTACACCAGAATGGTGAAAGCCACAACGATCAGCGTCAGGATAAACTGGGCGATCGCCCAATTTTTCCGGGAGCGCTTCTCCGGAGAGCTGCTCACCGCCCAGACGATCAGGCAGATGAAGCCGACAATGGGAATTGCCGAGAGGATCAGCGTGCCGATCCAGGAACCAACAGACATGTCCGTATCCTGCCGTGCGTAGGTATTGCCGTTGTAGTTGTCCATGTTATATTCCTCCTGCTTTCCAAATTTAGGGGATATAATGATTATAACACATATCTGTGAAAATGGGAATACTTTTTCGGCAAAATCTTTTCTGCAAATCGCCCCGCACACCGCAAAAAATCCCGGCAGCCGAAGCTGCCGGGATTTTTTTAGCTTAGCGTATTCTCGATTACCGGGCGCTGCGCTTCTTGTTGTAGAAGTACACACCGGCAATGGCGGCGCCGGAGACAACCATGAAGATCACGGGAATGAAGATCATATCACCGGTCTTGGGGTTGGTCTTATCGGCCTTCTCGTTGGTGGTGCTCTTGGCGTTGGCGTTGGTGATCATCACGTTGATGTGGACTTCGCTCTCCTTGCGGAGCTCGTTGGTGTCGGAGATGGTGTCATACTTCTGGGTGTCGTTGACAAAGTTTCCGACCCAGTTGCCCTTGGCCATGTACATGCCGTCATACTTGATGCCGTCGCTGGTCTTGGCGGTGTAGTAGTTCTTCACAACGGTCTTGACCTCATCCAGCGTGACCTTGCCGTCCAGAGCAATGCCCTCGGTGATATTGATGGTCTTGGCGGGATCGTCGATCTTGTTGTCCTTGAAGATGTGCAGGTAAACCTTGTAGGGGAACTTGTTGTTGGTAGTGGTGGTGTCCTTCTCGAGGTAAGCGTAGAATTCTACGTTGCCCTTGATGACGAGCTTGGCAACCTGAGCGCTGGTGTAGAGGTCACCCTTGTTGTCAATCTTCCAGCCCTTGAAGGTGTAACCGGTCTTGTTATCGGCCTTGCTCTGAGCGTCGGAAACCTTCTTGCTGTCAATACTGCTGCCGCTGGTCACGTTGTAGGTGGAAACGGCCTTGCCGTCGGTGCCGTAGAAGGTCACTCTGACAGTGTCGCCCTCGGGAGTGCTGCCGCTCTTGGCCTTCAGGGTGACGGTCAGGGAGTCTCCGGCATTGATTGTGGTGGACAGGGACAGGTTGTTGCCCTTTTCATCGCTCTTGGCGGTGACGAACTCATAGGAATCCTTCCAGTTGCCCATCCAGCGGTAGCTCAGGATGTCGCTGATAACGGAGGACTTACCGTTCACAGGCTCGACCTGGAACTCTCTGGCAATCGTGTTGCCCTTGTCGTCAATAATCTTAAGAGTGATATACTTGACAGGCTCTTCCGCCTTCTTGGTGTTGACAAACAGCTTCAGGAAGTAGCCGTCGTCGATACCGGCATACTTGATGGTGACGCCGGTAGCATCGTTGTCGGAAGCGCCAGTCCACTTGACAAATTCCTTGTCTTCCTTGACCAGCTTCAGACCCAGCTCCTTGGTCAGCGTCACAGCGCCGTCAACAGGAACGGTGATCTCGCCGTCTCTTGCGTAAGAACCGTCAACATAGATCTTAACGGGAACCTTCGCGTCAACGCGGGTGTCCTCGACCTTCTTGTTTACGTACAGGTTTACGTAGTAGCCATTCGCATTTGCCTTCTTCAGGTTGTCATAGCTGATGGGGCCGGTGGTCTCTTCGTCCTTCATGTTCGTCCACTTGACGAATTCCTTGTCGCCGTAAATCAGAGTCTCGGCCAGTTCCTTCGTCAGTTCCAGTTTCTGACCGGGCTTCACGGTAACATACTTGTCAGTGACATACTTTCCGTCAACGTAGGTCTTGACGGTCAGGGTTTCATCAGCTTCCGTAGCAGCGGCCTGGAAAGGAACCGCGCAGACCAGCAGCATAGCCACCAATACGAGGCTAAGCAGCTTCTTCATTGTGTTTTTCATAGTTTCTAACCTCCTAGAAAATTGGTTGTTTTAGAAATGCTGCCGGCTCTGGAACCTTTGGTGTCGCCAATCGGGGAGGCTTTCCGCCGCTTCCGCACCCGGCATCTCTTTCATGTCTGCATGATATCACATCCGTTCCCGGATGTCAATAGGAAAATTACAAAATGTAACAGAATTCTTTACACTTTATAACATTCTTAAACATTTGCCCTTATCTTAAGAAATTTCCTCCAAATTTTACCATAAAATTCGTTTTTTACCAGCTACGAAAAATGACAATCTCTGATTTCGATATCTTTTTTCTTTCAAAGGTTACAATTTTGTTGCAGCCGCCTGTGGTCTCCCGAAGCGGCCTCCGCCGCCCAGGGGGGGGTGGAAAACCCCGGTGCCAGCATGGCACCGGGGTTTCCGCGAAAGGGTTTGGAAAGAAGAGAGGTAGAAAAGAGGATCTACGGAGTTGAAAGGGAGCGGCTCACGGCTTCCGCAACCTTTCTGGTATTACCATACCTTTGGGTTTTGAACAGGCAATAACGGAAATGAAAATAAAAAGCGACGAAATTGTGAACAGTTTTTCTTCATGCCGGAATATCTCCCTGTTTTTTGCGCCTATTCCTTCGGCAAAAGGGGCGGCGCGGGAAATCCCGCG
>ULXL01002243.1_pt1 | contig 25903 bp, 28 predicted proteins | sample 1961241 | NCBI WGS metagenome assembly ULXL01 (sample SAMEA4835837, study PRJEB28245) | human gut metagenome | biome: gut microbiome; material: fecal sample | place: Denmark | collected 2008
AAGAAAGATGGTAATAAGAAAACTATTGTTGATGAAACAACTAAACATGTTATTGAAAGAATATTTAAAATGTATTTAGAAGGAAAAAGTTTTCAGCAAATATCGAATATCTTTAATGAAGAAAAATTATTAAATCCAAAGAAATGGAAAGACACGACTATTCAAAAGATAATTGATAACAAAATTTATATGGGAGATTATGAGCAATATAAAAGAATTGCTAAAAAAGAAAACAAAGAACCTGTTATTTATATGAATGTTGTAGAACCAATAATATCACGTGCAATGTGGGAAGAATGCCAAAGACAGAAAGAAGTTAATCAAAGAACCTACACAAGGGATAGAGTTTATCTATTCTTTCAAAAGATTAAATGTCCTACTTGTGGAAGAATTATGAAGTGTAAAGGCTCTGGTGGCAAGAAGAAAAAATATATGTATTACAACTGTGAGAAATGCCATTTAAATTATCGTGAAGATAAAATTGAAGAATGTTTAATGCAATTTATTTATGATTTAGTTGAGTATGATATGGCAGTTAAAAAGTATTTTTTACCTATTCTAGCAGACCATAAGCCAACGAAAACTGATGATATAGATAAAGACATTAAACAACTGATAAAACAAAAAGAACGTATTAAAAAAGCATATATGAGTGGTATTGTTGAAATGGAAGATTTTTCAGAAGATTATAAATTAATTGAGGAAAAATTAGAAATTTTAGAACAAAAGAAATCAGAACTTTTAAATCTAGATAATATAACTTTTACACCACAACAGTTAATGGCAGATAGAGATATTGAACGAGAAACTATGATAAGATTAGATACCTTAAATGATGTTGTAAAAACAAATTGGGAAAGTAAAACAAAAGATGAAAAGCAAGAGTTTATATCTAAATTTATTGAGTCAGTTATTCTAATAAAAGATAAAAACAATGAACTTCATATAGAAAAAATTAATTTTAGAAAGAGTTATATTAATAACTTAATGAAGTTTTTAGATAAAGGAATATTAGATGTATTAGTTCCTGTTGAAATAAACGGAAAAGAAGAATTTATTATTGGCAGTCCTAATATCTCTAATGAACAAGTGCAAGAATATTTAGATAGATTAAATGAATTTTATGAAACAAAAATGTATCAACTTTATGAAAAAATTGACGAGGATACAGGTAATATTATTGGTGAGTTTACCCCTAAAAAAGATGAAAAAATTATAAGAATAGTACCAATATCACCTACTGAAATAAAAACAAAATCAATCATAAATAAAGAAGATATTGAAACAAAATATGGAATTGTTACTTACAATCCTAACAAACCAAATAAGAAAGGAAATGATTAAATTATGGAATTAAAATATATAAAAACTGGTGATTATGAATTACCAAATCTAACTTTAAATGATAATAAAAAAGGAACAATAAATAAGTATGGAATGTTAAGGCTTGATTATTTAAAACAACATAAGAAAGCACTTTACACTACACTTTTAATGAAAGATGAACTTACAAATCATCTAATTTCAGTAAGTAAAACTGCAGAAAATTTATTAAACAATTTGATGGAAAGTTATAAAAAATCAGATGAAAAACTGTCTGAAAAAAGTAAAGAAACAAACCAATTTGAATGGGTAAAATTAATGAATAATTATAAAAACACAGCAGAAGAAATCATCTTAAAAGAATTAATCTATACAGAAAATGTGTGAGTACATACTCACATATTTTGTCTGGCAAGCACTGAATTTATACTCCCGTACAAATTCGCATATGGGAATTCCCATACCCTTAGTGTTTAGAAAGGAGATTTTAAACTATGAGAATAAGAAATAATAAAGTTAATGTATTTTTAAGTGATGACGAGAAATTTATTTTAAAAAGAGCTTCTTCAAAACTAAACTTATCTCAGTCTGAATATATTAGAAATTTAATTGTAGGATACGAAATTAAAATTCCAGAAGTTAAAGAAGAACCAAAACCTAAAAAAGAGGAATATATTATAGAGAATGTTGTTAATGCACTAGAAGAAAATATTGAATGCTTAATTAAAGTAAAAAATAAATTTCATTATCTTGGATACTTTGAAGATGAACGAGCAATTGGAACTAAAATTGAATATTTAAAATTACAAAATACCACACTAAAAAAACATATACCAATTGAAAATGATAAAGACAATGCCAACTAAGCATTGTCTTTAATGTTATATTTCTATATTAATGATGTTATGATTTTCATCACAAGTAAATGTAATATTTAATTTTTCTGATTCAAAATATTTAATTAAATCGTCATCAATTAAATGTGTAATGGCAAATCTTTTTTCATTCTTTGTTAATTCACTTATAGGAACCCAATAAGAATAGTTGTCATCAAATTCCTGTGGTATTCCATTAATTTTATTTGCAATATATGTTTTCATTATGTATTTCTTATTTGGATATATTATTGAAACTTTTCCTATACATTTTAAGTCATCAATATCCATTCCTGTTTCTTCTTTAAATTCCCTAATACAGGTTTGAATTTCTGTTTCGCCATCTTCAATTTTACCGCCGGGAATATCAAAAAAATCTTTATTTAAATTTTTATATTTAATACATAAAACTTTATTATCATTAAATGCAAATACTCTAACAGCATATCTTATTTTTTCATAATCATAAAATCTAACATTCCAATTAGAAATTATGTCATTATTTATATTAAGATTACCACTACCAATTCCTAAATCATGTTGTTTCTTATTTAATCCATGATAATCTGAACCACCTGAAATTAATAAATTTCTTTCTCCAGCAAAATCAAGTAAGTATTGTGATTGTTCTTTTGAGAAAGTTGTATAAAAACATTCAACACCATCAAAATTATTTTCATCATATATTTTATTTAAGAATTCTTCTGTATCATCAAATTTATATTGATATGCATGTGCTAAAAAAACTATTCCTCCATTATCATGAACTAAATTTATAATTTCTTTTAGTGATGGTTTAAATTCAGCATGATTTATAAATAACTTGCTATTTGGATTTGTTAGACCTTTTCTAAAAAAGTCGCTAAATGAATTCCAAATATCTTCTTTTAAAAGTTCAAAATTTTCAGGATGCTTAACCAATTCATCATATATACCGCGTTCAAAAAATTCATTAGCAAATTTCTTTTCTCTTACATCTTCTAAATTAAATATTAAGCCAATATCTTTGATTTTTTCTATTAAACGATTATATAGAGTTGTTGTTCTTTCGTTTACCAATTCAGGAGTATAATAAGTATTTAAATATTCATTTACCTTTTTATAATCAAATCCATATCCTAAAACTTCTATTAATCTATTATCAAATGATGTAGTAAATTCACAACCTACAATAATATTTCCATTATAAAATTCTGAAACATTATATTTTTCCATTTCTTCATAGGCATTACAAGTATTATGATCTGTAATAGAAATTGTATCTAAATTTGTTTTAGTAGCATTACTTAAAAGTTCTTGTACAGAATCTGTACCATCTGAATATTTTGTATGCATATGTAAATCAATCATATCTTTTCTTCCTTTCTCATAATTATTTATTTTCATATATTATCAATGCTTCTTTTAATATATCGCCGTATTTTTCTAAATAATTTCTTGTATGTGAAGTTATATTTTCAGGTAATTTATCAATGCTAAACCATTCTAATTTCTTTGATTCTTCATCATTTACTTTTAAATCACCACTATAATTTGTAATAACAAAAATTGCAGTAATATCATATAATTTATCACCATTTGGATATTCTCTGTAAGTATCTTTACCAGATAATACTTTGACCATTGTTGAATCAATAATGTCTAAGTTAGTTTCTTCTTTTAGTTCTCTTTTTGCAGTTTCTTCAAAACTTTCACCTAGTTCCATTGCTCCGCCAGGGAATCCCCATTGATTATAATCTGTTCTAAGTTGCATAAGAACTTGCTTATTTTCATTAAAAACAAATAAACCAACACCCGCTGTTAATATTGGTTCATGACCAACATATTGTCTTAAAAATTTTATATAACTTTTTTTATTATTCATAATTTAATCTTCCTTTCATTTTTTTACCTTTTTTAATAGCTTTTGCCATTCTTTTGACCATTTTTCATTATTATCAAAAAATATTTTACTTGATGTTGAAATTTTACAATAACTTTTTAAACACTCATAATCCATTGTAGTATCTAATATTAAAACATCAATATCTTTGTTTTTAAATCCTATCTTAAAGAATATACTTTCAAATTCTTTACAAATTTTATCTAACTGAAACTTATAATAGCATAGTTTTAAAAAGGTAAATATAATTTCAGCAGAAAATATTGTTTGTGTAATTACTAGTAATAAATCCATATTTTCTAGTTTTATCATTAATATAATATAAATAATAGTAAGAACAATAATTTTCAAAATATTAATTGGTAACATTTTATCTACTACTTTTTTGGTAAAAAAAGCACTTTCATAGCAATTTAATCCCAATTTTACAATTGAAGGTTCTTCCTCGTTATTATAGTATTTATTAGTTTCTTTTAAAGTGGTATTAACATTAAAAGATTCTTTTAATAATGATTTTCTTCTTTCATTTTCAGCAAGGTTAGAAAAATATATTTCGTTTATATTTGTTAATATAACATATGCTATAGTTAAGAGTAAGCTTCCAATAATAAATACTTCTCTATATTTAAAATCAAACAACAATATGAACGATAATATAATATTTATAATAAACAAAATATTCGCTTTTTTAGTTATATTATCACATTTATCATAAAGTTCTTGAATTTCATCTTTTCTTTCCTTATCCATTATTCCACCTCTTTATGTTTCAGGAATTATTTTTTTAATACTTTCTACAGCAGAATCAAAATTATAATTTTTTTCATAGTTTTGTGCTTCGGCTATTTTAGACTTGGCATAACTAATTCTTCCACTTATATACTCGTCATTGACATCATAATTTCCCAAGTGATAAAAAGCCCAATCTAAATAATCAAACATATTATTGCAATGTACATATGATGTTTCAAATTTCTCTGTTAGATATTTTTCTAGAAAATATGATTTATATCTTCTATAATTTTTACCTACGTTCCAATATTTTATTATCCTTACTAGTCTTTTAAATTCGAAATTCGCATTATTATTTAATTTATTCATTCTATCATTCAAATCTTTTGGATTAGTATATTGCCAATTAGAACTATCTTTAGCAATATATAAATTACCATATTCATTCCTATATGCTGGAACTAATTCAAATTTTATATTTTGTAATTCTATAACAATAGTAGGCAACGATTGCTTTACTAATGAATTAGGATACCAATACTCAGCAAAATTTTTTAGCCAATTTAAGCAAGTTTGTGGAGTATAATCTTTAGCATCTTCAAAAACAATCATTAAATCTATGTCAGATTCTTCATCATATTTTCTTGAAATCATTGTATCTCTACTATATGAACCAAAAATATCTTTTTCTATAATTTCATGTATATTGTGTTCAGGCGTACCAAAATACCATCCAAGTCTTGTTTTAATTGCATCTATAGATGTTTTAATCTTTTCTCTTTCAGTACCATTTACATACAAATCCGATAATAAAGATGTTAAATATCCATTAACTGTTGCCATATATTATTTTCACTCCTTTATTTTATATCTAATAAAAAAAGTATCATAATCTTAATGATACAAACCTATTATAATAATAACATATTTTTACATTTTTTTGAATAGATATGAGATATTTTATCAAAAGTATTGTAATATATTTATTATTTGATATACTTAATTTGTCAGAGAGATTTAATCAAATCTTATAGTCTTAATTTCGCATACGTGTATAGTTAAGGCTCCAAATTGATAGGAAACTCGGAAATTAACTTCTGAGAGTAATAAATGCTAACTAGAAATAGTTAGTTTTTTTGTTATGTAAAGGAGTTGATTTATGTGTTAAAGATAGAAACAAAAGAATTAAAAATAAGTGATAAACTAAAAAGACAAATTGATATGATTGGTAGATTTACTAATACTACTCCAGTTATAAATAATGGATGTGTTAAAAATATAATTGGTACTAATGTTGCCTATGTTATGCCACATATCATAGTTATTAAGAATAATAAATACCTAATGTTTGATGAATGTGATGTTGTTTATATAAATACATTTAATAATAAAATAGAATTTAAAGATTTAGATTATAAAAAGAAAATGACCGAAGTTTATAAAAAGCAAGTTGATGACTTAGAATTAATTGTTCCTAATTTTATAGTTTGTAGTGCTATTATTCATTACGATGAGACTAGTCCGCATATGCATGTTGTTGATGTACCTATTAAGTATAACTGTAAAAACGGTATGTCTATTCAAGTAGGAAAAACAGATGTTTTCACAAGAGAATCATTAAGAAAAATACAAGATAAAATGAGAACACTATGTATTGAAGAATACAATAATGAATATAATTTGTCTTCAACTTTAAAGAAAAAGTTAAAAGGAAGAAATCGAGATATTCATATATCAAATATGAATAATTATCAAGAAACAAAAGATTTAATCAAAAAGAATCAAAAAAATATTGATTCAATAAATAACAAATCTTTAGAATTAGAAAAAGAAAATTTAAATATAAAAGATAAAATAACCACATTAAAAAAAGCACCACTTACTAAAGATAGTTATTTAATATCTATTGAAGATAAACAAAAAATTGAAAGTTATATTGATAAAATTAATAAAGTTAATGAAGAATATCGTAATATAAAAGAATTATCTTCTTCTTTAAACAGTTTAAGTCAAACAATAAAAGAAGATAAAGAAACAATCAAAATACTAACTGAAAATAACAAATCATTAGAATTACGTGTTAGTAATTTAACTTCTAAAAATAGTAAGCAAGAAGAAAGAATTGATGAACTAAGAAAAGATAATTTCAATCTTAAATATAGAGTTCAACAACTAGAAGAATTTTTTAATAGGTTAATTAAATTAATAAAAAATATGTTTAAACGTAGTGACAAAAAAGAACAATATGCAGAGTTTGCTAATGATTTATATAGACACCAAATTATTAGTGATAAAACTATGGATGATATTAGAATTGCATATAATACTAAAACAAAAGAAAAAGATGATTTTGAGTTATAACCTCATTATCATCTTTTTATCTTATTATAAATTAAATAAAATATCATCATTCCAAAAGTACATATTATTAAATCATCTATATCTAATACACCAACATTAAAAACAAATTGAAATAGTTCAATCAATAATATAATAGTAACTGATAAAGCAAAATTAAATTTAAACTTTTTAACTTTAAATAGTTCTATAATAAAATATTCCAATGGCATAAACACTAACAAGTTACCAAATATATTAATTATTATAGAATAAATATTGCCCTTATTAATTACATCAATAATTGATTTAAATGGTATTAAATTATAACTATTAATACTACTATATCTAGCAAAAATAACCATATTAAACAACAATATTATATAATATACAAATATTATTATTTGAGAAAGTTTTTTAACTTTCTCTTTATCTTCAATTTTTTCAACATAATTATTTCCATATATTTTATTACCAATAATTACAAAAATAGAAGCAATTACCATAATAAATAGTCTAACAAAATAATTCAATTCAACATTTGGATCATACTCAAATTTTAAATAAAACAAGAATGACAAAATTGATAATACATAAAAGAATACTACAAGTTTAAATTGAATATTAAATCTATTCTTTTTAGTAATCTCATTATATTCAAGTAATTGTTCAATATTATCTTTGGGTTTCTTGTTTTCTTCGCCATTCAATAATTCTGATACTTCAATATTTAATTCTTTTGATAACGGAAGAAGTAAAGATATATCGGGAGTACCTCTACCAGTTTTCCATCTTGAAATTGCTTTTTCTGTCACAAATAACTTTTCTGCTAATTCATCTTGAGTAATTCCTAATTCTTTTCTTTTTTGTTTTATAAAATTAGAAATTTTATTTAGATCCATTTTTATCACCTACCAATTTGCAGTTATGTGTTTCTAAATATGCTTCATATTCATCATGTGTTTTTTCATTTCGTTCGTTATAAGATATATTTATTATACCACTAATATTTAAAATCTCATAATGCTTACCTATACTATAATGAAAACTATCCATAGCACCAGCAGAAAATGAATATACTTCGTAATTATTATCACAATAATAGTGCATATCATCATATATGTCATTCATACCACTTTCTTCGTCTAATCCTGTACCAAATGCTAGTAGAAAGGCAAAAAATAATGGCAAGAAAAATATATAACCAAATATTACTACCAAGACTGAAATAATTTTTATAGAATGTTTTTCCATAAATCCTGTTATACATAATAATATGATATTAGAAAAAGCAAAAAAACATTGTAGTGTATTTTTAGAAAATAACCATATTAATAAATAAACAGTAATTATTAATGTTTTATATTTTATTCTCTTCCTAAAAACAATTAAAATAATTGCATTTACTATTATTAGAGCAAACATGAATATTTGATATAACAATCCATAAATTTTTAAACTCTCTAAAAACAAATTATAAATTATAAACAACATTAGCATGGCCAAAGCATAATAATCAATGAAGTTTTTCCTCATAAAAAGCCCTTCTTTCTAAAACAATCTTATTATAATTGCAAAAAGAAGTCACCCTATGAATCGTAGGATTCAAATAAATATGGTATAATAGCTAATTGCAAAGGAGGTTTGTTTATGGAACAAAAAATGGATGAATTAATTAAAAGTATTAACAATCTATCTGGTTTTTCATGGAGTGACTTAATTAGTCTGATTGCTTTAATTGGTTCATGGATTACTATATTTTTTTTATTAAAAGAAAAGCAAGAAAACAATAGACCATATTTACAAATATCATTTGAATTAGTAAAATCAAATCTTACATGTATTGTATTAAGAAATGTTGGTAAAGTACCATTAGTATTAACAAATATACATTATGATGAAGAATTTATTAATCAACTTAATGAAAGAGATAGAAAATACTTGAATGATAACAAAATTAAAAACCACATACTCAACATATTAGACTAGAAGATAACTTACACATCTTTTATATTCTTTAATAATAATGTATTAGCTATAACTGTCAAACTGCTTAATACCATTGCCAAACTTGCAATCATTGGATTTATAAAAATACCTATTGGTTTAAAGAACCCTATTGCTACTGGTATCATCAACCCATTATAAAAGAATGCCCAAAATAAGTTTTGCTTTATATTACGCACCGTTTTTTTACTAATATTAATTAGGTTTAAAATAGAATGTAAATCATTTTTAGTTAAAATAACATCTGCCGAATCAAGAGCGATATCCGTTCCACTCTGCACACTTACTCCAATATCAGCCTTAGCAAGTGCTGGACTATCATTTATTCCATCCCCGCACATCATTACTTTTTTACAATCTAATTTCATTTTTTTTATTATCTCAGCTTTCCCTACTGGAGAAACATCAGCTATAACTTTTGTAATCTTCAATTCTGTAGCCACTTTTTTAGCAATTTCTTTATTATCACCTGTCAACATAATTGTTTGAATTTTCTGACTATTTAATTTTCCTATCACTTCTTTAGCATTTTCTCTTACAATATCATTAACACCAATTAAAGCAATGATTTCAGCATCCCTAATAACATAAACAATACTATTTCCTTGTAAAGATAATCTTTCCTCTTCTTTTACATATTCATTTTTAATACCATACTTGGTAACAATTTTTCTATTACCAAGAATTATTTTATGTTTTTGAATTTTCCCGACAATTCCATAACCAGCTATATTTTCAACATCTCTAACAGGAAGTTTGCCTTGCTTTTTTTCAACCATATAATCTACAAATGCCTTTCCTATTGGATGCGTTGATTTTGCTTCCAAACTTCCAGCTAACCTTATTACTTCTTCATCTGCTAAATCACTATAATTCTGTATTTCTGATATTTTTAATTTTCCATAAGTTAAAGTCCCTGTCTTGTCGAAAACAACAGTATCAATTTTAGTAGCCATTTCTAATACTTCACTTTTCTTTACTAATATTCCATTACTAGCACAAATACCTTCACTTACAACCATTGCTAAAGGAGTGGCAAGACCCAAACTACAGGGACAAGCTACCACCAAAATTGTTACAAAAGAACTTACAGCAATAGAAATATCATAACCTAACAACAAATATCCACCAAATGATATAATTGCGATAGCCATAACTGCTGGTACAAAATATCCCGAAATCCTATCTGCAATCTTTGCTATCGGCGCTTTTGTATTACTTGCCTCTAGCACCAACCTAACTATTTCTGACACTGTCGATTCCCTTCCAATTTTTTCTGCTCTATATCTTACAAAACCATCATAGTTAAAACTTCCCGCAATAACTTTTTCTCCTACTTTTTTAACGCTAGGTTTACTTTCTCCAGTAATAAAAGTCTCATCTAAATGAGCCATTCCTTCTATAATTTCACCATCAACTGCAATCTTCTCACCAGGTTTACTAATTAAAATATCACCTTTTTTATTTCATCCAACGTAACAATTTTCTCTTTACCATCAATCTCAACAGACGCACACTGAGGCGTTATCTCTATTAACTTCTTTATTGCCTCCTTAGTTTTATCACTACTAATTCCCTCTAAAAATCTTCCCAACTTTATAAAATAAATTACAATCGCCGCTGACTCAAAATACAGATTATCTAAATAATCATAATCCCCATTTAATATCATCACTACTCCATATAAACTATATATAAAACTACTAAGTACTCCTATTGTTACTAAAGTATCCATATTAGGAATTCTATGAATCAAATTTTTAAAGCCATTTTTTAAAATATCAAAACCATATATTAAAAATAAACTTGTTAAAACTAATAATATAAATATATATTCAAATGGATTTTCCTTGGGATTAACAAAAGTAGGCATTCCAAACATATGCCCCATTGATATATATATCAAAATAAAAGCTAGTCCAGTAAAAATAACTAATTTAATTTTCTCATTCTTTACTTTTCTTTCTAACTTCAACTCCTTAAAAATACCTAAACTAACAAAGCCAGCTTGTTTAACATACTTTTCTATCTTTTCTTGATCCAAAATTTTTTCATCATAATCAATCGTAGCATTTGCCATCACAAGATTTACACTAGCATTAATAATTCCGTTCTGTTTATTCAAATATTTTTCTAAGCCATTTGAACAAGCACTGCATGTCATTCCTTCTATTGATAAAATTATCTTTCTCATAATTAATCTTCCTTTACTGTAAAACCAAGATCTGCTATTTTTTCTTCGATAGTCTTTTTATCAATTATTTTCTGAGCTTTTATAATAACAGTTCCATTTTCATGATTTGCTATAACGCCCCTAACACCATCTATAGTACCTAATGCATTAACTATTCTTCTCTCACACCCTTCGCACATCATTCCTGAAACCCAAATTTTAATTTCTTGCATCTTCATCACCTTTCATATTCTATTAATTATCTTACAAATTATTTATTAAACCTCTTAAATAAACTTATTAATTCATCGATTATCTCCAAATTACCATTTTTTAAATCTTTTGTCACACAAGAATGCAAATGCTCATCCAAAATTTGATTAGATAAGCTTTTAACAGAATTTTCAACTGCTGATAGTTGAATTAAAATATCATTACAATAACTATCATTTTGAATCATTTTATTTATTCCGGTAAGCTGGCCTATTATTCTATTTATTCTATTACTAATTAATTTCTTTTCTTCATTTTTTCTTATTGTCTTCCTCTCAAAGCCTTCATTCATCTATATCACCACACAATATTATATACCCCTATGGGTATATTGTAAATCTGTTATTTAAAAAAAATAACTTACCAACCACTTGTAAGTCATTCTTCAATATAATCATCTTTAATTTTCTTTCAAGTTTTTTAATAAAATATGTCGTTTTATATTTTTATCTTTTTGATACCATGTTTTTATTTCATAACCCATACTTTGCAAATTTCTTAAACTATACTCATTCCCAAATGTTACTTCCGCAATAACATTAGTAATACCTAATTTCTTTGCTCTTGTCTCTAAATGCTCTACTAACAATTGTTGCAAGTGATTACCACGATATTCCGGCAATACAATGACTCCATCTATATCAGCACATTTCCCCGTAATATTAGGAATATAGCTGCTTATCTCTCTCATTCGATTTGATACTGATAGAAATACCCAAGCAATCATTTGCCCCTCGAAAAATGCTCCATATATTTCCCCATCATCAATTGGATTATTCACAATACGCAAATAACTTTCCTCTTTAAAAGGTAAAAAATACCCCTTTTCATTTTCTAAAAACGCGTCAATAACTATATTTTGGATTCTATAAATATCACCAACATCACTAGATGTACATAATCTTATTTCTAAATCCTGCTTATTCACCTTTTTCATATTTACTCCCATTTTACTCATAAAAATGCTTAATATTTTCTAAATCAAATATCTCTTTAACAAATTGATTCAAATTTGACAATCCCGCTATCTCTTTATTATATATATCCATTACAAAATCAATTGCTTTCCATTCATAATGTCCCTCTTCATCATCTTCTACTAACACCTCATCAACAAAATCATATATAACATTTAAATGTGTATTACTATTTAATACATTTTCAAAAGGATAGACAAGCGTTACTAGCAACTTAGGATCAATTAAACTTATATTTGTTTCTTCCATACATTCCCTTTTTGCAGCCATAATAGGTGTTTCATTTTCTTCTATTTTCCCACCTATCCCATTCCAACAACCTTTATAAGGTTTTTTATTTCTTTTTACTAATAGTAACTTATCTCTTTTTTTATTAAATAACAGTACTACTACATAATTTTTATTCATAAACAATCACCTAAATATTAACACTTTCAATCAATTTCTAACGATTTCAATTATCGCTTATCTTTCCATTCATGATACAAAATATCCTTTAATACTAGCATACTATCAACTTCATTAAAGCCATATTCCTTCATCAATTTATTAAGCATTATTCTAATACTATGAGCATATTCCTCACTATCAACCATTTCCTGATATGAAGCTAGTATTGGATATTTTTTACTCCAAACTTTTGTCCAATCCGTTTTTGAAACTTTTCTTTCGTCTACACTATTTATTCCTTCTTCTATTTTTAAAATACTATCATCAAATTCAACCAACTCATCTAATTTTAAATTATAAAGTCCCGCTAACTCCTTTGCTTGATAAATATCTGGAACCGTTTCATTAGTCTCCCATTTAGAAATCGTCTGTCTACTTACACCTAGTTTTTCCGCAACTACCTCTTGAGTTAACCCCGCTTTTTTTCTTGCCTGCCAAAAACTATTTCTCAACATATCATCACCTCTAAACTAAGTTTACTAAAATATATCCCTAAATTCTACCATCTAAACTTTCCAAAAATGTCTACCAATCTTAACATATTATTTTTTATAATAAATAATTTCTTTTCCCAAACTTTTAGCCAATTCAATTTCTTCTCTTGTACTAGAGCCAATATAATTATCTTCATTTACTACATAAATTGCATCAGACAATTTAATTCTTTCCTTATGTATATCACCAAGTATCTTTTTTTCTCCATCTGTATAAGCATTCTCCTCTAAAGAAATTGGAAAGATTGGCATCAAAACAATATTTCCTTTAAATTCTAAAGCAATTGCTTCTTTAATCATTAAATCCCTAAACTTAAAACTTCCACACATTGTAACAATTTTCAACATTACCACCTACTTCTTTTGATAAACATTTGCATACTCTACTTCGCCAGCCTCATCTTTAACAAAAGAATCTCTTGAAGTTATATGGTTCACTCTACAATATCTTTCCTTAAATTCTTCCTCATTCTTTAAAAGCGCTCGCATATCTTGCAGAAAAACTTTATATGTCATATCTTCAAAAAACATATTTTCTGGATTTTCTTCACTATATTTTTTAGACAATCTATCAATTGTATAATTTAAATAATTTTCAATATTTTCCTCAGGCATCCTTTCCTTAGCCACAAAAAAGCTTCTAATAAATACAATATCAATTCGCGTATTCCTATCAGCTGAAGAAATAAGTTTTCCATAAATACTTCTAGGATTATCTTCTTTTGATGAGCGATGATCCTCAATAGCTTCTTTAATAACTAATCGTTCCTCATCAGTAAAAAAAGTTTTCATATTTTCATCGTTATAAAATCTATTAGCCGCAATTATTTCATGAATTTTGTGATTCTCATGCTTACCTAAATCATGATATGCTGCAATTGCATAAATCAGATTAGGATCAAGTCCTAGTTTAAACGTATCATTCAAGGCAAAAGCTCTTCTAATAACCTCAACTATATGAACAATCCCATGAGCCTTATCATTAACCTCATACTGTGGAAAAATAAATTCTTCAACATATTTTTTTAATTGGGGGTCAACCTCTTGCGTATAGTATTCAAGTTCATCTATTCCACTAACCTTTAAAATACGTTTTCTATAAATATCAAAATCATCAATATCAATTACTTTTTCATTATAAGCTTCATATAAAGCCTCATCCAAAGAAAGTTCTGGTCTATTTTTACGAATCTTTTCAAATGTTTCCCTCAATTCCTCATCACTAATCAAATCAGCACTATTAATTCCATTAATTTTTATAAACATTCTATTAAATTCACTACGATTATCCAATATTCTTCCCAAATCTTCTAAAAACTTTTTATATTCTAAATCCTCAAAATACATTTTCTCATTAGCATAACCTTTTTTACCAAATTTCTTTACCAAATGAGCATAAGATTCATCAATTATTTGCTTTAAATTAACTCCACTACCATGTTTAAGCCTATATTCATAAGTTCTAATAAAGGGCTTTTCTAATTCTGTATTTCTATCCGCCGAAGAAACAATTTTTCCATAAATACTCCGCGGTTCATATGAAAGACTAGCACGATGATCATAAACAGCCTCACTCATTACCAAAATCTCATCAGCAGTAAAGTACTTTTTTAATTCCTCATCAGCCAATAATATCTCAGCTGATACTTTTTCATGATTAGCTGCATCAATAGAATGTCCAACATCATGATATGCAGCTATTACATAAACCATATCCAAATTTATATCTGGAACATTTTTAGCAAACGCTAGGCTCCTTCTTATAACATACTTAATGTGGTCTATTCCATGCCCCTTATCACTCTTATCATATCTTGGCAACACCTTTTCCTCAATATATTTTACTAATTTTTCATTCACCATACCCAAACTCCTTACTGCTCTACCATTTGTTTTACAAAACATCTACTTATTTTATTGATATTCCTCTCTAATAATTGAATAGCAGCAAATATTATTACGTTTTCCATCCTTATCTACTACTCTATTTCTTAAAATTCCGTCTAGGTGCATCCCACTCTTCTGCATTATTTTTCCACTAGCAGTATTATTACTATAATGTTTCGCACAGACAACCTCTGCTTCACACTCTTCAAATAAATACTTAATAACTCTCTTTAGCGCTTCTGTTCCATAACCATGCCCCCAAAATCTTTTTCCATAACAATAACCAACCTCAGCAACATCAAACTTAATACTTTCCTTATCAACAACATCAATTGTTCCAATAAGTTCATGACTACTTTTCAATTCCACAATCCATCGAAAGGTATCCATATCAGCATACTCTTTTTCCCACATTTCATACAAAGCCTTTGTTTCATCAACATTTCTATGCCTCTCCCAAGGCAAAAATCTTGGTGCATCATCATTATTACACCAAGAATTAAAAGCCTCTTCCGCATCTGCTTTCCTCAATCTTCTAAGAACTAATCTCTCTGTCTCTAATTCCTTTGTTCCTAATAGTTTCATCTTTCTCACTTCCAGACCACTTTAATAAATAATACATTAATCTACATAATTATAACAAAAAAACCACTAACATAAAACCTTATCGCCCAATTTTAACAATAATATTTTAATTATTAAAAATAACTTACCATCAAAAAAGGAAAGCTAAGCTTTCCAAAAAGTACAAATATTTTTATAATTATATTTTAATTCACTATTTTCTAAAATTAAACTTAATCCAACTTCATCATTATAAAAATATACTTTATCTGAAACAACTACCAACATATCTTTACCAACTACTACCCACTCTGAAATATCATCAAAACTAAATAATAATTCTGCCTTTTCTAAATTGTTTTTATTTACTCGATATATAGCATTTTCTGTTCTAAAATAATAATATTCTAAGATTTCTTTTACTTCTACAATATCATCATATATTTTATTTAATTCTTCAAGTTCTACCTTCAAACCAAAATATACTTCTTCCTCTAATAATATGTTTGGTTCAACCGCTATCTTTTGACCATTTTTATAACTAATAAATTGCTCTTTCGTTGCCTCTAAAACCTCTATCTTTCCCTTCTTAGGATCTATAATATACTGTTTTTTAGAACCGACATCTGTAACATATAATTTATCTTCAATAACCCCATTAAAATAATACTTAATACTAGTTTTTTCTTTAAACTTTATTGTTTTTGTTTCCCTCTTCTCAACATCGAAACAAACTATTTTCTCTATTCTACCACTATCTGAATCAATAACTGCCACAACATAATAATTAGAAACTAAATATGAATATACATTATCATACTGATCATTATCTAAAAAGTCATAAACTTCCATTTCTTTGCTATTTAAAACATAAAGTCCCTTATAACGCCAAACTAAAAAACTATAATCATCAATCAAACTTTCTTGATAGACTTTTATTTTTCTAGATCCAGTTCCAACCCATTCTGCCTTCTCATCCTTTTCCGACCACTTTGGATTATTAAAACCATCTTTTTTAACCTTTTCAATAATTTTATCAATATCTTTATTATTTATTTGTTTCAAATATGAATAGCTAACCTGCTTACCATCGTATAAACATCTAACATCAGTTACAAATTTATTTTTATAAATAGGGTAAATACATTTTAAATTATTTTCTTTATAACTTTTAATATCCTTTATAATTTTTTTCTTTCTAGAGGACGTCTCTGTAATATCAAATATAAAAGTATCTTTATCTTTATTTGTAACAATAAAATCATAACTTTTCTCTTTTTGGTTAATCCTTAATTTTTCTACTACACTATAATTACCAATTTCATATTCCGTTACTCTTTCTGTCAATAATAAATCAGAAATTATCCATATTCCTAATACTAAGAAAAATAACCCTACTCCCCATTTTAATAATTTTTTCATCATCTACTCACCAGCAATATTATAACAAAAAAAAAGACTTCCATGAAGTCCTTTTATTCATGATATGATTCATAATTAGCATACTTTTTCTTTTCTTCTAACATATAAGAAGAAACCTCTGATTCAATCTCTACTAATGCCTCTTTCGAAATATTTGACAAAGTAATGAACTCTTTTATTGTATCAATATATACTTTTCCCCAGATAATTCCACTAGATACTTTTAAATCATTAAACATATCTGGTGTGATAGAATTTAAGAAATATCCAAAAACAACTCTTTTTCTCCCAATTAATATTCTCTTGGATGTCAAGGTTATAACTGCTGTTCCCCAAATATTAAAAGGACTATCATTCTTCTGCGCCGCAAAAGAATACAACGGTTTTTCTCCGGGATTTAAATGTTTCTCAACTATTGATGCATTTTGACGAAGTCGCCAAGCAATCGTCATCGGATGTCTTTCTTTGAATTTCAACACCTGTTCATATACTTTTCCCATATTTCTATCTCCTATTCACTAATAAATCCATTTCTTTTAAAGAATTCAACATAGCCGGCTCTGTCAACCAAGCCATCTACGGAATCATGAATCTTACCATCGCTTACTAATAATAGCATTGGTGTTCCAAACCCTTCAGCAAATATTTCATTTGATGAAATAAATTTAGATTGATCTTCACCATCAAAAGCAGATGAATCTAAATAATAAATTTTAAGGTCATATTCGAAAGCAATATTCTCCAAAATTGGCTGAGCTATTTGACAATATCCACAAGTTGGACTAGCTAACAACACAAGCCTTTTCTTATCAGTCGCATTATATAAATTTAAATAATGATCAACATCTTCCGCCTTAGTAAATTCTTTTCTTTCGTCATCCTTTACTGAAGCTGCTTCTTGTTGTGCACGAGCTGTTATGTCATCAGAACTACCAGTTTGAACTCCGGTACCTTCTTTTGTAATATTACTAGTTGCAAAAAAACATCCAATAACTACAACACATGCAACTATAGCAATTATAATATTAATCTTTTTCTTATCCATAATCATACCTCTCTCCCACAATCATTATATCATACTTTAACAACAAATAAATAGAAATTAATAAATAATTAGTTTCTACTTCTTCATAATCATTGCTCCGCGACCAGCTAATATATTTCTATTAGTTTTCTTCAGAGTATAAACAACTTCCGCATCACCATACTCCTCAGGAATATCAACTAAAACATCGTCGTCTGTTGCATTAACCATAACTAACATCTTTTTATCATCATTTACCCTTTCAAACATTAAGTAATCTTTATTCAATTTTAATATATTAGTTTTCGCCTTTTTTAGAAATTGATTTGACATTTTAACTTTACCAATCTCCGTAAAAAATTCTATTAAATCTCCATCTTCTTTTCCCCAAGGAAATGGTTTTCGATTGGCTAAATTCCCTAATCCTTCTATTCCCGCTTCATCACCATAAAAAATTGTAAAGTTTCCAGGCAAAAAAGCTAATGCAATAGCATAAGTCTTATATAATTCCTTAGCCTTTTCATATTCTTCACTTGATAATTGATAATCCATACAATAGTCATGATTTTGTTCATTAACAGGATTCCAATACCAAGGACTGCTTTCTGAAAACTCTTTATTTGGTGCAAAAACATTTAATGGTCTTGTAATATCATGGGTTAAAGTTGAATTAAGAGCAGAATTTAATGTTTCATCAGCGAACTCTGTCATTAAATCGTTCAATGTCCACTCTAACTTTTGTACATCACCACATTTAATATATCTAATTAAAGCATCCATCAACATATAATTCATAAAACTATGTAGTCCACGTCCATTACCTAAGCAATCTTTCTCTGAACGCATCGCATTATGCCAAAATTCACCTACTATAAAACCATCCTTCTTATTACGCATAACGGCATAGTAAACAGCTCTTAAGAATTCATCATCAAGATTTGGATCATCCGCAACATCTATCCGTAATCCATCTATTCCTAAATTAAACCACTGATCAATTATTCCCCCTTGACCAGTAATATAACTTTTCCATTCTGGGCTACTACAATCACAAACTATTAAGTTAGGCATATTCCACCAATTAAGAAAAACATTTTCGCCCTTTTCCTTATCATAAACCATTTTATAAAAAGATCTATATTTTGATTGTTCACTTTGATAAGCTCCTACCTCTGGAAACGAATTATATTCATTAAAATATCTACTGTCACTACCAGTATGATTAAATACAACATCAAGGATGACCTTAATTCCTCTCTTATGAGCCTCTTCACATAGTTCCTTTAAATCATCTTCGCTTCCTTTATATGGATCAATCTTCTCATAATCAGATGTGTCATACCCATGATTTGACTGTGAAAAAGAGACTGGGCTTAAATATAGAATTTCTGTTCCAAATTGCTTAATATAATCCAATTTATCTGTAATTCCCTTTAAGTCTCCCCCATAAAAATCAATATTCCAAAATTTATCAGTAGAATGATATTTAGGCAATTTCTCATCCCAAGACTTATGAATTACTCTTCTTGGCATCTCCTTTAAAGGTTTGTTACTGCCCCTATTAAAACGATCGACAAACACATGATAAACAATAGCTCCTTGGGCCCAATCCGGCACACTAAAATCAACTGGCATTTTAAACATTTCTTCACGATAAACATCATTGTCTACTATCTTTTTATTTTTAATAAAACATTGTTTACCATCTAACTGATATGAAAAAAAATACCGATAATTAGTTCTTCTTTCCAAAAAAATATCACTTTCAAAGTAAACATTTTCTAAATCATTTTCTTTATGTTTTATTTGATAACTCCTTCGTCCCCTCTCGTTCTCAACTGTAAAATACACATTATCATACCAACCTATTTTGGGCACTGTTATCTTAATTCTATAATTAATACCATCTGGCAACTCTTCAATGGGTGTAATCTCATATATAGCATTTCCACTCATATCAACATCCCTCACCTACTATAAGTATAACAAAAAAGAACTAAAAATAACACTAATTGACATCAACTTAACAATATAAAAAAAATTATAAATCACATCTTCTTCGATTTATAATTTTCTCTTTTCTATTTTTATTTTGGCGTAGCTTATCATTAACTTCTTTACTACTTTTCTCTTTCATTCTCTTAGTATAAGTAAGATCACTCTCTGGCATTTCTAAAGGCGCAACTAAACTATCATCAATAAAAGTTTTTCTCTTAAATTCTTCTAAATCAGATAAAGACAATAACGTTTCATCAAAACATTGAACAATATCATTTTGAACACCCACAAACTTAATAATCTGCTGTAAATTTTTATATTCCTCAAAACTATAAAAACGCAATATTTTATCAAAACAATGAAATTCATTATCAACATGAACATAACTAATTCCTTTTTGGCATAACATCGTCTCAAAAACATCTGAAACCATTAAAACATCACTAACTACATAATTGTAGACTCTTCTTTGCTTTTTTTCCATATTCTATTGTTCTCTTTCTAAATATTCTTCATATGGAATACTTCTATCAACAATATGACCATCTTCTAAAATTTCAATTACACGATTAGTAACTGTATTATTAAGTTCATAATCACGAGAAGTAAATAACACTTCCCCTTGAAAATTAACTAATCCTTTATTCAAAGATGTAATACTTTCAAGATCTAAATGGTTTGTTGGTTCATCTAATATTAGGAAATTTGGATTTTCAAGCATCATCTTCGACAACATACATCTTGCCTTTTCTCCTCCGGATAAAACATTTACTTTCTTAAAAACATCCTCACCCGAAAATAACATTCTCCCTAGGAAGCCACGTAAAATTGTTTCATCTTTTATATCATAATACTGTCCAATCCATTCCATAATGTTTTTATCAGTATTAAAATATTCATTATTATCCTGTGGTAAATACGCTGGGTTAATAGTTTTTCCCCACTCGATACTACCACTATCATATTTTTCTTTTCCCATTAAAATATTAAATAAAGTAGTTTTAACCATATCATCTTGAGCTATAAAAGTAATTTTATCACCTTTTAAAATAGTAAACGATACTTTATCTAAAATTGTTTTTCCATCTACTATCTTAGTCAAATTTTCTACTTTTAATATTTCTTTCCCTGCCGGCTTCTCAATTTTAAAATCAATATATGGGTATTTTCTTGATGAAGGAATAATTTCATCCAACTGAATCTTCTCTAACATCTTCTTACGTGATGTTGCTTGCTTACTCTTAGAAGCATTAGCTGAAAATCTCGCAATAAATGACTGTAATTCCTTTATTTTTTCTTCTTTTTTCTTATTAGATTCTTTCATTTGTCTCTGTAATAATTCACTTGACTCATACCAGAAATCATAATTACCTACATACAACTTAATCTTCCCATAATCAATATCAGCAATATGAGTACAAACCTTATTTAAAAAGTGACGGTCATGAGAAACAATAATAACTGTATTATCAAAGTTAATTAAAAATTCTTCTAACCAACGAATAGCTTCTAAGTCCAAACTGTTAGTTGGCTCATCTAACAATAAAATATCAGGATTCCCAAACAAAGCTTGAGCTAATAAAACCTTTACACGTTCTTTAACAGGAAGTTCTCCCATCGTCATATAATGATGTTCAACATCAACACCTAAATTACTTAATAATTGAGCGGCATCTGGTTCAGCATTCCAACCATCAAGTTCCATAAACTCTGCCTCAAGTTCTGCCAAACGCATACCATCTTCATCACTAAACTCAGTCTGTTGATACATTCTATCTTTTTCTTCCATTATTTTATACAATTTATCATTACCCATAATAACAACATCAATCACTCTTTTATCATCATATTGATAATGATCTTGTCTCAAAAAAGATAATCTCTCATCTTTCGAAATTACAACTTCACCTGTCGTTGTTTCTACCTCTCCTGATAAGATTTTTAAAAATGTTGATTTCCCTGATCCATTAGCTCCTATTAATCCATAGCAATTACCATTAGTAAATTTTATATTGACTTCGTCAAATAAAGTCCTCTTCCCAAATTTTAAACTAACATTATTAACCTGTATCACTTTTATCACCTCATATATCAAATCCATCTTATTTTACCAAAAAATAAAAGAAATGACAAGGCTTCTATTTTGTCATTCTTTTAATGTGCTGTTTAATCGATTCAGAACCAGTCGCCATCTCCCTCATTTGCCAACTTAAACACTCCGACTCATCATAATTGCTATCATATTTTCTTTTCTTTGCTTTACTAATCTTAACTAATCCAAATAAATCATCTAATACAAATGTATTTAATTGTGAAATATTATTTCTATAAATCTCCCTCTCATGTGTATTTCTCCGAAATGTAAAACTTCCTGGATCACAAAAATACAAAGAGCCATCATATAACATATTATCTAAATTAAAATCATCAACATCCACCCCATTATCAGCAAGTAACCGCATATCATCTTCCAAAATTTCCAACTCATCTAAAAAATGTTCCATTTCCATATTTAAAATTGCATTTCTTGAACATTTTCTAATAAACTTTGTAGTATAACCTTTAAATTCCAAATTTTCTGGAATTCTTATTATTTTTCTAGGTAATAATATTCTTTTCGTTGGAATAGTTGTTAATTTAACTGCCTCTTCTTCACTCAGTCTATATTTCATACAATAATCTTTATACAATTTCAAGGCCTCATCTCTATATTGAAACACTTCCGCTTCTGTACCCTCATCAATAAACATATAATCTAATTCATCATCACTAAATTCAACTTCATCTCTATCAATCAATAATTTCATTAGGAACCCCTCCCTCAATTGTTCAAATATTATACCACAAAATGAGAAAAAAAGCAAAAAAAAGAGTTTTACCCCTTATAAAACACAGATACTATTTTAGCAAATTCATATAAAATAATGTCACTCTTATTCATAGCAAAACTCTTCCCCATCGCTTTTCCGCCAATAGTAAGCGAAGCTACTATAGCTGCTATTGTTAAATTAACAAACAGTAAATCTACCTTCATTACATTTGCCAAACAAGCTGCAATTGTCGTCGCAGCCGCACCAGAAATAATTCCACAGATATCACCAATTACATCATTACAAAAACTCGATACCTTATCAGCATTTTTTTTAAATTTAACCGCAACATTTGCTCCTCTAACTTGTCTAGCATTCATAGAATGAAAAACCTTTTCGTCAGCACTATTAACAGCAACTCCAATAATATCAAAAATAATACCAATCACAATAAATAATAAAGTTATTAAAATTCCAATCCAAATATTTAAATTTGGAATAGTCATCTGTGAAACAAATGATAAAGAAAATGAAATCACAAAAGCCATTACTACTATCTTTACTATCCATTTAACATCAACATGTTCTTTCTTAACTTTTTCTTTTCTTCTTGTTTGTACTATTAAGTTCTCTAATTCCTCATTTTTTTTCTTTTTAAACATTTCTTTTATACCTCTTAATCTTAACAATTAAAAAAGTAGTTCAAGACTACTTTAAACACTAATTAATTGTATGGCTGTCATTGTAGTAAACTCTGAGCCTTAGGTCAAGTAGAATTTCTCTGATTTCAACACTATCGTTACCAATAATGCGGTTCCCCTTTACTGAAATCAATATGCCGTCTCCGTGCATACAACTTGATCACCACTTAGTGCCCACTGCAATCCTATAATGAACTACACCCTAGGAGATTTCCCCACCAACACTTTACTTCTAATTCTTTTTTGCAATAGAAATTTCAAAACGCAATGCTTTCTTTAGGTGGCCGCCTAAACAAAGTAAGATCATTTATCCCAATACTATCACTCAAGACAGGCTACACTGCACATAGCTTGCGCCACAATACAGGTTCTATCCAATCTCGTAACAAATCCATCAGTCTGTACGTATAGGTTTGCTACAAAAACAGGTCTCCACAGACATAGGGTCGTTGATCGTATGCCATTACGAGCGCCCTATATCTTTCATCTTCAGCATTCACCCCAAACTGGGCGTAAGAAGCAAACACCAAAGGTTTCACAGATATGCCCTTTAACGATTGTTTAATCTCGTCTTCCTAGTAAAGTAATTGACTAGAATAATGTGCCATCAATTACGCATTACATTATATCATGTTACTAACAATTTGTCAAGGTTCGACCTCTACGTATGCCTTAGTTAGTTGTAGATTTTACCTTTATCATTTGACCATCTTTCTTTAATGTAGCTTTAAGCTCCGTTGAAAAATACGCTCTTTGATAAGAGCCAAACTCTAAAATATCATCTACATAACTATCATATGGTTTTTCATCAAAAATATTCGCAATTAATATTTCATTATAAAAGTAAGAAATTCTTGCTGGATCATCAATTTCATACCTTGTCTCAATAACCTTTCTAAACAGTGGAATAAAACCACTTATAAGTTCTTCTTTTGATAATTTTTCCTCATCCTTTTTCAACTCACCATTATATTGCCGCATCATTCTATCAAGCATCACTAAACTCTTATCAACTTCTTCTTCATTCAAAGTAACATTAGCAATACTTTTACTAATTGCTGACATATCTCCCGTTGAATAAGCCTCTAATACAGCTTCCGGGGAACTGACCTCACACAACATTTTAACAACAGCAACTTCAAAAGGATAATTTTTATTTTCTATAAAAGGATTATCTGAAAAATACTCATTTGCCAACAACTCTGTAACGCCTTCCTTAAAATAAGTTGGTAAATTAACTGAATTATCAGTGGTAAAAATACAATGGATGATTTCATGAAACAAAACCCTAAACTCTGGATCATCAACAAACACACCAATACTGCAATGATCATAATCAAAGACTCCTTCTGTTCTTCGATCGCTAAAGAAAGGACGTCCTTTATATAAAACCTCCGCATTAAGTAACGCCTTATAACAAGCCTCCTTATTTGCATATGGATTATCTTTAATTACTTGAATAGCTCTCGCAAAGACCTCTTTTCTGGTCTCATCAAGATTATCATTTTCCAAAATAGCGTTAAATAAGCAATAGTCATCCTCATCTTCCAACTTAATATCTGTTCCTAATTCCCCATTTATTTTTGAAATCATATTCGAAACTTCGTCTTCAGAAATAACTAATTCATTACCAGAATAAACATTCTCATTACTTAACATTCTATCTTTCGGATTGAACATACTATAATTAATATACAAATTAAGAAATAAAAGGGATACCATAAATGTAGAGGCAAGAGAACAAACAATCTTCGGACTCTTAAAAATTGTCATCAAAAAATTTTGGTGCGTAACTTCTTCAAGTCTTTCTTCATCAACATTAGTTTTATTATCACTATGCATTTTCATTATTTCTCCCCCCCTTTTAAATTTTACATATTATAACATACTATTATCTTTTTTTCAAGCAAAAAAGACTACCTATAAGTAGTCTAACTGTAGAGTTACAATTGATGTGACACCACTCATATACAA
>ULXL01015264.1_pt1 | contig 25682 bp, 20 predicted proteins | sample 1961241 | NCBI WGS metagenome assembly ULXL01 (sample SAMEA4835837, study PRJEB28245) | human gut metagenome | biome: gut microbiome; material: fecal sample | place: Denmark | collected 2008
AGTCCTAGTTGGGGCGCCATTTTTTTGGCCAGTTGGTGAAGCGGCTTAACACACTGCCCTTTCACGGCAGCATTCACGGATTCGAATTCCGTACTGGTCACCATTTGAATTTAAGTTCCAGAAAGGAACTTTTTTTGTTTATTAATGTCAAATTTGGTTTAATGTAATTTGTTTTATTGAAAAATAGTAAGATATTATATATATTGATAATAGAGAATAGGTTTTAGGAGTGATATAATGAAACGAATTAGATTAATGATTTGCTTGGGAATTATATTTGTTATTTCATTAATTTTTGTTTGTTATTTTTATTTGAGTAAACAATTTATTGCTTGTTTATTGATTGGAATAGTGAGTATTATTATTGGAACAGCATTTTTTGTGTTATATTTCATATTTAAAAGTGACAAAACTTTATATAAGGATCGTCTAAAAGAGCTTTTAGAAAAATATAAGGAAATTTTGCAGGAAAGTGTGACAATGCCCAATTTGGAAGGCAAGAAAGTAATAATTGTTGGTTCTATGGATGAATTGCTTACTTTACAAAAACAATTGAAAAAAACAATTTACTATAAGAAAGAGTTAGGTTGTTGTGCGTTTTTTTTAATGGATAGTGATGAGGTAGGTATTTATATTTTGAAAGTTAATGATGGAGTTATTTCTGATTTAGAGATGATTATGAGTGATGTTAATAATAATGGTTTTGGGAAAGTATTTGCAGCAATTAATAAGAACGTGGTAATTAAGTTGGAAAATTCAAGGGTTTTTAAAATTTCTTCAACTACATCAAAGATTGATTTTGATGATGAAAATGAAGAAGACGAAATTATATAATATTTTGTCTTTTTTTAATTTATTTTATTGACATAAAACTTATTATAATGTAATATTGTATATGCGGATGCAACAAGTACGGAGTAGTACTCAAGAGGCTGAAGAGGCGCCCCTGCTAAGGGTGTAGGTCGGGCAACTGGCGCGAAGGTTCAAATCCTTTCTACTCCGCCATATAAGAAATCACCTTGCTTAGGCAAGGTTTTTTTGTGCTTAATTTTTAGTAGTAGGAAATATTTTTTTATGATATACTTATTTTAGGAGAGTGGAGCATGAACAAGATAATTAAAAAATTTTTAAATAATTTTGAGAATATAAATGAATATTATAATTTTTTAGTCGATAGAACAAAGAAAAAGGAATATGTTGGAATTACAAACGAGTGGTTGATTGATAATTTCTATTTATTAGTAGAACATAAGACAAATGTTGTTCATGACAAAAGGGGAATTTCCTCTAGAATGAAAGATATAGAGACAATATATAACTGTGTTAAAAGTATTGTTTTGGAAAATAATTATAATATTAGTTTAGAAGTTTTGACTAGTTCTCTTCGAACATATCAAAAACAGCATAAGATATATTTCTCATACCGCGATATAACTAATATTAAAGAGATTTTGTTATTTATATACGTAGATAGACTTAATGCGTTGTGTAAAGAAGAGTATTCGAAATTAAGAGATAAAGAGATAATTGCTAATATTATAAAGAATCATGATGATAAAGATATTGAATTGAGTGAATTATTAAAAGATGGAATTTCTATTCCAAAAAATCGTTATTATATATTTGAACTTAATAATCAGTTGCGTGATTTAGGAGCTAAAAACAATCGATTATTTAAAGAACTTAATGAATTACTTGAAGAAAAGCAGATTAGTTTTAAAGAATTAATTAATGATGAATACCAAAGAAAAGTAGAAAATGATATTTTGATTGCCAATATATTTGGTGATTTAAAAGAGTTTTTTGAGTTTACTAATGAAGACTTGTTTAAGAAAGTATCAAAGACAGAAAAAATGCTTTTAGAAGATGAAGTTTATGAAAAGATGACAGAAGAATCTAAAACACTTTATCGAGCTAAAGTAGTAAGTATGGCTAAGAAAAAGAAAAAAACAGAAGTTGAATATTTAAAAGAATTATTTGAACAAACAGACCGAGATGATTATCATATTGGCTTTAAATTGTTTAAAAGGCATAATAATACATTAAGAGTTTTTCTGTATGTTACAACTATTGTTTTAGTTACTGTAGTGATAAGTTTCTTTTTATCTAAATATTTTATTAATATTAGATGGCTTGGCTTTTTAATTTTATTAATTCCAGTTAGTCAATTATTTGTACAGATTTTAAATTATATTTTAACAAGAGTGGTGAAACCACAATCTTTACCTAAACTAGATTATTCTAAAGGTATTCCAGAAGAGGCTAGAACGATGGTGGTTATTCCGACGATCGTTTCAACTGAAACAAAAATAAAAGAAATGTTTGATGTATTAGAAACGTTTTATATTATTAATAAATCAAATAATTTATATTTTACTTTATTGGGTGATACTAAAGCGGCTGATAAAGAGGTTATGCCATTTGATGAGAGTATTTCTAAATATGGTGTAGATTATGCCAAAAGATTAAATAAAAAATATGGAAAAGATTTATTTTATTTTATTTATCGTAAGAGGCATTGGAATGAGAATGAAGGGCAATTTTTAGGATATGAGAGAAAAAGAGGTGCTTTAATTCAATTTAATAGAATATTGCTAGGAAAGATTGATGAGAAATATAATAAAGATTATTTCAATGTTAATATGTTATATAATAGTAATTTAGGTATTAAATATGTTATTACATTAGATACAGATACAAGATTAGTTCTAAATTCGGCACTTAATTTGATTGGTTGTATGGCTCATCCAATGAATAAGCCAGTGCTTAACAAAGAGGGAACTAAGGTTATTAAAGGTTATGGGTTGATGCAGCCTAGAGTTAGTGTTGATATAGAGGCTACTAATAAAAGTTTATATAGTCAAATATTTGCAGGAATTGGTGGCTTTGATACATATAGTGCGATTGTACCTAATGTTTATCAGGATTCGTTTGCCGAGGGAAGTTTTATTGGTAAAGGAATCTATGATGTTGAGGTATTTGATAAAGTTCTTGATGGAACCTTCCCAGATAATTTGATTTTGTCTCATGATTTATTAGAAGGAAATTACTTAAGATGTGGATATGTTTCTGATATTGAATTGATTGATGATTTTCCTTCAAAATTTTTGATTGATACTTCAAGACAGCATCGTTGGGCACGAGGGGATGTCCAAATTGTTTCTTGGCTTTTTAATAGATTAAAGAATAATAAAGGTGAAAAAGTAAAGAATCCAGTTAACATGCTTGGAAAATGGAAAATATTTGATAATATTGTGAGAATGTTTTTACATCCGATGTTATTAATTATATTACTTTGTGCAGTTTTGCTTAAAAATGTATCACCAATCATTTGGATTGGCTTTGTATTACTAGAAATAGCAATACCAATTATTTTCTTTTTACAAAGTATTATGCATAGAGAGGGAAAAGATAAAACAACGGTTTATTATAAAAATTTATTCTTTGGTGGTAAAAGTTTATTACTTAGGTCTTATATTGTTTTAGCGACCCTTCCTTTTTATACTAAGCTTTATATGGATGCATTTTTTAGAACAATGTATCGACTATTGATTAGTCATAAGAATTTACTTAATTGGATTACAGCGGAAGACGCTGAAAAATTAGTTAGTAATGATTTTAAAGGGTATATTAGAAACTTTACTTTTAATATTATTCTAGGATTAATTTTATGTTTAACAACAATCGTTACAGGTAACTACGGTGCCTTAGTGATTGGATTAGTCTTTTTGTCAGCTCCAGTTGTTGTATATTTAGTTAGTAAGGATATTGAGCATGATAGAGTTGAGTTGAAAGATAAGAAAGTTGAAGAAATAAAAGAGCTTGCTTATAATACGTGGATGTATTTTAAGGACAATTTGAAGGCAGAATATTACTATTTAATCCCAGATAATTATCAAGAGAATAGAGAACAAAAGTTGGATTTAAGAGCTTCACCTACAGCAATAGGATTTTCGATGGTTAGTGTTGTTGGGGCTTTTGAACTTGAATTTATTGAAGAAGAGGAAGCGATTAAATTACTTAGAGGGATAATTGAAACGGTTGATTCTTTAGAAAAATGGTATGGTCATCTATATAATTGGTATGATATTAATACTAAGAAAGTAATGCATCCAGGTTTTGTGTCGACCGTTGATTCTGGTAATTTTGTATCAAGTTTGATTGTAGTGCGAGAATTTTTGGAAAAACACGAAGCTGATGATTTAGTAAAACTTTGCGATAAGTTAATTAAAAATACTAATTTTAAGAAACTTTATACTAAAAAAGAAGTTTTCAGTATTGGTTATGATTCTTCTGAAGGAAGACAATCGATTTATAATTATAATAAGTTTGCAAGTGAATCAAGACTTTCTAGTTATTTAGCGATTTGTTTGGGAGATGCACCAAGTAAGCATTGGTTTTGTTTGGATAAATCACTTACGACACATAAAGGGCGTAAAGGATTGATATCATGGTCTGGTACTTCATTTGAATACTATATGCCATTATTATTTATGAAAAATTATCCTAATACTTTATTAGATGAAAGTTACCATTTTGCTCATTTTTGTCAAAAAGATTATATCGATAGTGTATCTCATAAGTTACCTTGGGGTATTAGTGAATCAGCTTATAATGAGTTGGATAATTCACTTAATTATAAGTATAAAGCCTTTTCAACTCCATATTTGAAAGCTAAGGAAGATAAGGAAAATCGAATTGTTATTTCCCCTTATGCATCACTTATGGCTATGGAGTTGTTTCCTGAAGACGTCTATGAAAATATTAGTAAATTTAAAGCCTTGGATATGTTTGGAAAGTATGGGATGTATGAAGCTTATGATTATGATAATAAGGGTGTAGTTCAAGCATACTTTGCACACCACCAAGGAATGACTTTAGCAGGAATAGTTAATTATTTGAAACCAGATGCAATTAAAAACTATTTCCATGAAAATGTTAATATTAAAACATTTGAAGTTTTATTAAAAGAAAAGGTACAGGTTAAGACTAGTATTGATCTTAAGATGGCAAGATATAAAAAATATAATTATGAAAAAGAGAAAATTGAAAATGATATTAGGTATTTTAATTATATTTCTTATATGCCAGAGGTTTCAGTACTATCAAATAAAAAGTATTGTTTGTTGATGAATGATCGAGGTAATAGTTTTTCTCGTTATAGGACGTTGCAACTAAATAGATATCGTAAAGTTACGGAACAAGATTATGGTATTTTTATGTTTGCAAAAGATTTAGATACAAATTATGTTTGGAGTAATACTTATGCGCCGATTAATAAGAATCCTGATAAATATGAAGTTGTTTTTGCGTCGGATAGAATTAAGTATTATCGAACTGATGGTGATATTACAACAAAGACAGAGATTATAGTTGCGAAGGATCATCATGCTGAAATTAGAAAGGTAACTTTTAAGAATGAGAGTGATGAAGTTAAGAGGCTACAATTAACTACTTATACAGAGCCAATTCTTGCGGAGAATATGGCAGACGTTTCACATAAAGCCTTTAGTAATATGTTTATTCATTCAGTTTATGATAAAAGAAGCAATTCTTTAATTGTTAGAAGAAAGAGTCGTGGAGAGGCTAATATTAGTAGTTATATGGTTAATAGATTAGTAATTGCTAATCCAAAAGATGAATTTAGTTTTGAGACTGAACGAAGTAATTTTATTGGCAGAAATAAGGTTATTGGAGAAGCAGAGGCTTTAAATAAAACATTAAGTAATTATGCAGGTGATAATTTAGATCCAGTAATGAGTCTTAGAAATAGTATAGAAATTGCTCCAAATAGTAGTGAGACTGTTTACTTAGTTGTGGGGTTTGGTCGTAGTAAGGAACAAATTCAAGATATTATAAAAGCTTACAATACAGAAAAGCAAATGGATAAGGCATTTAAGTTTGCAACACTTATGAATGTTATTAATACGAAAAACTTAAATATTACTGGTGAAGATATGCGAATGTATAACATTATGCTGAATTACTTATATCAAACAACAAAGTTATCAGTTACGGAAGAGAGAATGGATTATTTAAGAAAGAATGCTTTAGGACAATCCGGGCTTTGGAAGTTTGGTGTTAGTGGTGATCGACCAATTATTTCAGTAGAAATTTCTGATATTAGTGATATGGGATTTGTTTTGGATATTTTAAAAGCATTTGAATATTATAAAAATAATTCAATATTTGTAGATATTGTTATTATAAATAATGAATCTAGTCAGTATGCTAAAATTATTAAAAAAGAAATTGACGAAGAAATGTATCGTATGTATACACTTAATAGTTTTTATCATACGCCGGGATCTATTACGGTAATTGATAGTAGTGATATTTCGCGCGAAGAGAGAAGTCTTTTAAATATTGTACCAAGACTTAAATTTGTTATTAATAATCATATGACTTTAAAGGATGCAGTTTTAGAATTACAAGCAAAAAATAAAATTAGTGATTATAGTTCAGCACCAATTGAGGATTCACAAGCCATCAGTACTATGGAAAAGTTAAAATTTGATAATGGTTTTGGTGGGTTTAAAAACAATGGTCGAGAATATGTGATTTATAATAAAAATACACCGGCTCCTTGGGTTAATGTTATTGCGAATAAGAGGTTTGGAACAATTGTAACAAATAATGGTTGTGGATTTACTTATGCATATAATTCAGGAGAATTTAAGATTACTTCTTGGACTAACGAAATGGTTGTTAATGATAAATCTGAAGGTTTTAAATTTAATGGTAAAGTTTTTGATCCAACTAAATGTAGTCATGGCTTTGGTTATAGTATTTTAGAGAGTGAAACAGATGATTTAAAAAAGGAAGTTACAGAATTCGTAGCTTTAGAAGATACAGTTAAGATTTATCTAGTTAAGTTAACTAATAAATTAAAGAATCAAAATAATATTAAAACAACTTTTTGGATAAATCCAACGTTTGGTAATTTTGAAGAAAAAACAGCACGTCATATATTAAGTGAGTTCATGGGAAATGACAATTATGTTAAAATGCGAAATGTTTACAGTATTAATTTTAGTGATGTTAATGTGTTTATGTCTTCTTCAGAAAAGATAACAGCAGCTGTTTGTGATAAAATTTTAACAAAAAGTTTTGATATTGATGTGACACTTGCACCTTTAGAAGAGAAAACGATGGTTTTTGTTTTGGGTTCTGGTATGAGTGATAATGAGAACTTAGAATTAATAAAAAAATATACTAATGTTGAAAATGCTAGTAGAGAATTACGAAAAGTAAAAGAAGATTGGCGCAAAACGTTAGGAACTATTGAGATTAAAACAGAAGATAAAAGTTTTGATTATATGGTTAATGGTTGGTATTTGTATCAGACTCTTTCGTCAAGAATTATGGCAAAAGCTGGCTTTTATCAAGTAAGTGGCGCCTTTGGTTATCGTGATCAATTACAAGACTCAATGAATATTGCAATGATTAAACCTGATATTGCAAGAAATCAAATTTTAATTAACGCTGCTCATCAATTTCCGGAAGGAGATGTTCTTCATTGGTGGCATGAAAAAAATAAATTTGGTTTACGTAGTCGTTATAAAGATGATTATTTATGGTTAGTTTATGCAACTATTTATTACGTTAATGTTACTGGTGATACTTCTATTTTGGGTGAAAAGGTACCATATTTAGTGGGAGATAAATTAAGTGATTATGAACATGAAAAAGGTATTACATTTAGTTATGCTGAAGAAAAAGGGACTTTAGTTGAGCATTTGGTTAAATCTCTTCAATTATCAATGCATTCATTAGGTAGACATAAATTACCACTTATGGGTGGTGGTGATTGGAATGACGGAATGAATAAGGTTGGTATAAAAGGAAAAGGTGAAAGTGTATGGCTTGGATTTTTCCTATATCAAGTGATAGATGATTTTGTTAAAATGATGAGAAAATATGATAAAAAATTTACAACAGAGGAGTATACACATTTTAATGAAAAGCTTAATGAGGCTTTGAATAAAAAAGCTTGGGATGGGGAATATTATTTAAGAGCTTACTTTGATAATGGAGATAAACTTGGTAGTCACGAAAATAGTGAATGTAAAATTGATCTTATTTCACAAAGTTTTTCTATTTTGAGCGGAGTAGCTCCAAAAAATAGAATTCAAAAAGTAATTAATGCAGTTGAAGAAAAACTGGTTGACGACAAGAGTAGAATTATTAAATTATTAACACCACCGTTCGAAAAATCCTTAAATAATCCAGGGTATATTATGAACTATCCAAAGGGTATTCGTGAAAATGGTGGACAATATACACATTCGGTTGCATGGTATTTAATGGCATTAATAAAATCTGGGTATGGTGATCGTGCTTACCGTTACTATCAAATGATTAATCCAATTAACCGTAGTATGACAAGTGAGTTAGTTAATTCCTATAAAGTAGAGCCATATGTTATAGCAGCAGATATTTATTCAGCAGATAATCATCCAGGTATGGGTGGTTGGACTTGGTATACTGGATCTGCGGGTTGGTTTTATAGAGTAGGAATTACAGAAATTATTGGTTTAAAAAAACAGGGTGAAGTACTTTATATTGGGCCGGCAATGCCAGTTGCTTGGGAAAGATTTGAAGTCGTTTACCATTATATGGATACGATTTATGAGATTGAAGTGAAAAAAGCTAAAAAGGATACAATTATAGTTGATGGTAAGAGTAGTGATGGGAATTGCTTTAAACTTGTCAATGATGGTCAAAATCATAAAGTAGTAGTACATGTAAGATAGGAAATATTTCCTATCTTTTTGTATAAATAGACTTATTTAGGATAGACTAGGATTGAGGAGGAAAAATATGAATTATGAAAGTGTACCTACCAATATTTTAACTGGTAAGGATTTAGATTATTTAACCGATATGTTTGAGTGGAATTATGAGGCTTTGAAGAAAACAGATTTTGCTTTGGACATGGTTGATGATCAGGATATTATAACTGTCTTGGATAAAGGATGCAGTTTATTTGATGAAAATTTGGAAGCAACTTTAAATATTTTAGAAAGTAGAGGTGGAGCAAATGAATAATCAAATAGCAAATCCTAAAGTTGAAGTTAAGACGGGAATTGGGTTAAATGAGAAAGATTATATTACTTGTTTAAATACAACTTTAAAAGAAATGGCGAAAAATTATGCCATTGCGATGACTGAAGCTAGTAATCAAAGTTTATATGAGGTTTATAGTAATATTTTCACAAAACTTAGTAATTTACAAAGAGAAGTCTATGAAGTAATGTTTAGAAAAGGTTGGTATGTTTTAGAAAGTAGTGAAGTAACAAAGATTGATACTAAATACCAGACTTTACAGAAAGAATATAGTGATTTAAATAATTAAGAAGCAGCGATGCTTCTTTTCTTTGTGATAAAATAGTGATATAATGAGAGATATAATGGAGGGCTTATGATAAAATTTGATTTTAAAACTATGACAGATAAATTTGTTGATAAAGATAGATATAAAGAATTAATGCAGAGAAAGGAGGAAATATATTCAAAGTTTAATCAAGAGTATATGACAGGTTGGACTAGAAGAATTAGTGATCAAGAGGTGCAGAAGATAAAAAGAGTAGCGGCTTCAGTTTCTAAGCATTCGAATTGTTTGGTAGTTATTGGAATTGGCGGTTCTTTCCTAGGCAGTTATGCTGTAAGGGAGATGCTGGGTAGTTATTTTAAAAAAGATAAAATGGAGATAATTTACGCTGGAACAACTTTGTCTAGTAAATATATGAAAGAATTATTAGAATATTTAGAGGATCGTGATTTTTCTATTAATGTTATCAGTAAAAGTGGAACTACAATGGAGACAACTATTACTTATAAAATGATTTTTAAGTTAATGGAAAGTAAGTATAGTGGTGAAGAACTTCGTAAAAGAATTATAATTACAACTGATAAAAAAAACGGTAGCTTAAGAAAGGAAGTTGAAGAGTGTGGCTATGAGTCATTTGAAATACCTGACGACATTGGTGGAAGATACTCAATAATGACAGCTGCTCATTTATTTCCGTTAGCGTTTTCTATTGATTTAGATGATTTTATTGCGGGATATTATGAAGGAGAAAAATATCGAGAAGAGGCATTTGAATATGCAGTCAATAGACTTTGCTTAAATGCTGCTGGTAGAGTGGTGGAAAACTATGTTACTTATGAGCCCAGTATGTATTATTTTACTGAATGGTTGAAACAATTGTATGGAGAGAGTGAAGGAAAAGCAGGAAAAGGTATTTTTCCAGTTTCTACTGTTCATACAAGGGATTTACATTCTTTAGGACAGTTTGTTCAAGAAGGAAATAAGATTATGTTTGAAACATTTATGAAAGTAGCAGAAGCTGAGAAATTTATTTATGATAATAAGGATTTGCATGATATTAATAATGTTGTTTTAGATTCCGTTAGAAAAGCTCATTTTAGTGGTGATGTTCCATCAATTTTAATTGAAATTAGTAAGATTAGTGAAAAAAACATTGGAAGTCTTATGTATTTCTTTATGTTGGGAGCGGCTTTTAGTGGTTATTTATTCTCAATTAATCCATTTGATCAACCAGGAGTGGAGGTTTATAAAAAGGAAGTTAGAGAGAACTTAGAGGTATTATAATGAAGAAGAAAGCAGTAATTATTTCTTTAATTTTACTTATTTTATTTGGCGTTTGGACGATTTTGATGTGTTTTGGATTATTATCGGGGTTTGATACTTTTATTTATAATTTCATTAGAAGTTTAAAAAGTGATTTTTTTGATACTTATTTTGTGTTTATTACAAAATTTGGTAATGAGAGTACAATTATATTATTTGTGGTTGTCGCCGTGTTACTTCTTAAGAATAAGTGGCGGATGATGATGTTGGAAATTCCTATAATTTCAGTTGTTTCTAATCAGGTAATTAAGTATATTATTAGGAGAGATCGACCTAGTGTTTTGAAATTAATTAAGCAAGGGGGCTATTCTTATCCGAGTGGTCACTCGATGATTGCGGTAGCAGTTTATGGTTTGCTTATATATTTTGTACTAAAAAAAGTGAAAAATAAGAGTTGGAAGTATGGACTTAGTTTTTTACTTGTGGTATTAATAGTATCAATAGGGGTTAGTAGAATATATGTTGGAGTACATTATGCTAGTGATGTTCTAGGAGGGTTCATTTTAGCAACGGCAGAATTGTTGTTACTTATAAATTTTACAAAACAGGCATAGGGGGAATTAATATGTATAAGATGGTTGTTTGTGATTTTTTTGGAACGTTAATTAATTCAGAAGAAGCAATCCCTTTATCGACAATGATTGAATTAGATAGAATTAGAAAAGAAGGGATAATATTTTGTATTGTAACTAGCAAAAGCTTAAAGGTAGTTGCAGAATATAATAGAGATTTTCCTTTTATTGATTATATAGTAGCTTTTAATGGTAGTTATGTTTATGATATGAATAAGCATAAGGTAATTTATGATAAAGGATTAAATGCAACAAAATTTAAAAAAATTTGTAAATTGTTTGAAAAAAGAGATATGTGTTTTTATACATTGGATGCTTGTAATTATACAGGGAAGTATAGAGATAATGATTATAGTGAAATGGTATTTGATGTTGATGAATTTATTGAAGAAAAGAAAAATGATATTTATAAGGTAAAAGTTTTTTTTGAGGAAAGGCAAGCCTTGAATGAAGCTGTTAAATTATTGGAAAATGACGATAAACTTAGTTATTATATAAAGAAGCAAGGACATGTTTGGGTATTAGAAATTTATAATGGTTTAAATAGTAAATTTACTGGTATTAAAAAAATACTTGATCGAAGAAAATTAAAATTAGAAGATGTTTTAACAATTTGTTCTTCTGAATCTAGTTATTTGCTAGCTAAAAAGAGTGGGAATTGTTATGTAATGGAGAATGGTGATGTAAGATTAAAGAAAATAGTGAAAAATTTAACCAGCTCTAATGAAGAAAAAGGGGTAGAAAAGGTTATAAAGAAAAATTTTAAATCTGCTTAAGGCGGATTTTTTCTTTTCTAAATTGATTTTTATTTAGGCTTGGTATATACTTTTTATAGAATATGAAAGTGGGTGGAGTGATGAACTGTAAGAAATGTGGTCATCCATTGAATGGTGAGACTGTTTGTCCTAAATGTGGAACATCAATTGGCTATGTAGTTACTAATCCAATTAGTGAACGTTCAAATGCTACAACTAATACTTCTAATGGTTATGTTCAAAGCAACACCACAAGTGGTTATGTTGAAATAGGGGGTGAAAGCGGTATACCTTTTGGAGTGTCTGAACCAACCGGTGGAGCTTTTAATAAGAACTATAATGAGGGTTATAATAATTATAATAATTCATTAGTTGATTTGCCACAGAATATAGAGGCTGCGCCTCCTATTAAGACTAAGAAAAAGAAAAAACATAATATTAAAGAATTTAAGCCAATTCATAGAATTTCTGAAGAAGACTTGATGGAAACAGGAACGCCAATGTTAGTTAACTTTTCGACGGTGAATCCAGCCGAAAATGATTTATTGGCAAGGGCTGGAACTAAATCAAAAGAAGAACTTTTGGCACAAATGAATGGTGATGTACAAGCAGATAATAATTTAGTTGAAACGGAAACCAAGAACAAAGGGATGCAGATGGAGTTGCCAGATAGTAAAAAAAGTATGCTTGTTTGGTTGATTGCTGGAGCAGTAGTTATATTCTTAATTGTCTTTGGCGTTTATATTTTACCATTATTTACAGATATTAATTATTCAAAATATGAAGATGAGAAGTTTGTTATAAAATATAAGAAAGATTGGATATCACAGGTAGATGAATCATCTAAAAAAGTGACTTTCATGTATAAGGATACGGGTTATAAGGTAATTATTAATGGTATTTCTACTTTTTCAGAAATGAATTTTAAGATTGAATCTTCAGAGGACAGAAAGGTTTTATATCAAGCATTTTATAATACATGGAAGAATGTTAGTGGTGGTAGATTAACTGGTGGGACAGAGACGTTTTTGGATTTAACTGAAGATAATGCGATGTATGCAAAAATAGATTATACATTAAATAACAATCAAGGGGTGGGATCTTTCTATGTAGTTGTTTGTGAAAAATATGATTTGGTAGTGTCATTTATGACATACTGTTTAGAAAAAGATCGCGTTAATTTTGAAGAAGCAGTGAAAGAATTTATTGATGGAATAGATTATGTTGGACTTAGTGTTGAAGAAAAAGAACAGCAAGAGTATGCTAGTTTTGAAGCAGGCGATGTAAAATCATATAAAGCGGGAAATCTTATTAATTATGTTATTCCGGAGTCATGGACATTTGATAGTACAAGAACAGCTTCTGTTAATAATCAATATAATATTTTTCAATTTAAAGATAAGATGAGTTTACTAGAAATTAAAGCATACGCAGGAAAATATACATATCAAAGTATGAAAATGTCGGCTATATCTAATTTTGGGGCGATAAAAAGCGAAAGACAAATGACGATTAAAGGAAAAGTTTGGTATGTTATTGACACACCAGATTATTCTAGCGGTGGGTCTTCTTATCATAATGAACTTTATTTTACGATGTCAGCTAATAATAATTATATTTATTATGTTCAAGCGTATGTTTATAATGAAACTAGTAATAGTAGTTATAAAAGAAAGTATTTTGATGATAGTATAAAATATATTTTAGAAATGATGACTTTGAATAATGTTAATCAGTAAAAGGCCTTTGGGTCTTTTTATTTAAGAATTGTTTAATTTTTAAAATTATACTATAATATGAGATGTGTGAGGAGAGTAGTGAGATGAAATTAATAGTAAAAAAGGATAGCGAGTTATTGGAGTATTTGTATGAAAATTTAGATATGCCAAAGAAACGAGTGAAACAATATTTAACGCATGGATCTATTTATGTTAATAATAATAGGGTTAAACAATATAACTATCATTTGGTTCCAGGAATGAATATTATGATTGATACAGATAGTAAGGGAAAGAAAACTTTGCCGTTTGAAATTTTGTTTGAGGATGATCATATTATTGTTGTTAATAAACCAAGTGGATTACTTACAATAGCTACAGCTAAAGAGAAAGAGAGAACTTTATATCATATTGTAAGGGAATATTTAGTTAGTAAAGATAAGTATGCTAAGGTTTTTATTGTTCATCGACTTGATAAAGATACAAGTGGGATAGTTGTTTTTGCTAAAGACGAGAAAATAAAAAATCAGTTGCAAGAAAATTGGAATGAGTATGTTGTGTTACGGGAATATGTAGCTGTTTTGCATGGACACTTAAAGGAAAGTAGGGGACGAATTGTTCAAAAATTGATGGAGACAAAAACTAATTTAGTTTATGTATCTAGAAATAATGAAGGAAAAGAGGCCATTACTAATTATAAGGTAATTAAAGAAAATAAAGATTATACATTAGTTAGTATAGCGATAGAAACTGGTCGTAAAAATCAAATTAGAGTAGCATTTCAGTCGTTGAAACATCCGATTGTTGGAGATAAAAAGTATGGAGAAAAGATGGATCAAGAAAATAGGTTATATTTACATGCTAACAGGTTGAAATTGTATTATCCAGTGTTAAAAAAAGAAATATTGTTTGAAACCGCTAATCCACAAGAATTTAAGAAAATTATGAATTAGTAAGAGGAATATATGAAAAAAATTATTTTGATAGTTACGGTTATAGTATTGCTAGGTGGAATTGGAAGTTATTTTTATGTTAATAGCAGAGTGGAAGAGAAAGATTTGAAGGTTCCTGAAGAGATTAGTAGTGATGATTTGTTTGGAAAGTATTATCCGCAAGCCGAAAGAAAATTAAAGCAAATGTCTTTAGAAGAGAAAGTTGGTCAATTATTTTTAGTACGTTACGATGCTTCGACTTCAATAAAGCAGATTACTGATTATTATGCTGGAGGTTTTGTTTTGTTTGCGAAAGATTTTCAAAACCATACGAAAGAGTCGATTAAAAAGGAATTGGAAGCAAGACAAGAACTTAGTAAAATTCCTCTTGTTTTAGCAGTAGATGAAGAAGGTGGCTATGTTACAAGAGTTAGTCGCTTTCCGCAATTTAGGAGTGAAAAGTTTAAATCAAATAAAGAATTATTTGAAACTGGTGGTTATGAACTTGTTAAAGCTAGTGAAAAAGAAAAGGCAGAATTATTACTTGGTTTGGGGATTAATTTGAATTTGGCACCGGTGGCGGATGTTTCAACTGATAGTAATGACTATATGTATATTAGAACTTTTGGTAGAGATGCTAAAGAGACTGCTACTTTTATTGCAAATATCGTTAGATATAATGAAGAGGCGGGTTTGTCATCTTGCTTAAAACATTTCCCGGGTTATGGTAACAATTTGGATACTCATGGGGGAATTGCTATTGATAATAGAAGTTATGAAAATTTTGTTAATAATGATTTTTTACCTTTTAAGAGTGGAATAGAAGCATCAGTTCCTGCTGTACTTGTTTCGCATAATAAAGCAATGGCCATTGATAGTAAGTATCCAGCGTCATTAAGTAAAAAAGTGATAGCTGAGCTTAGAGAAACACTTGATTTTAGTGGAATTATTATCACAGATGATTTAGCAATGGGAGCTGTTTTGGAATATGTTAATGAAAATGTATCTGCTACGTTAGCGATTAATGCTGGAAATGATATGATTATTACTTCAGATTATGAGAAAATGTATAACGAGGTATTAAATGGCGTTTCAAGTGGAACAATAAAAGTAGAAACAATTGATATAGCAGTTAGAAGAATAATTGCTTGGAAATATGCATATGGTATTTGTAAGTAGCAACTTGACAAAGTAGTAATATAATGATAATATATTTTTATATTTTAAAATGTTGAAGAAAAGAAGTAACTATTCTCAACTTTTTATAGAGAGTTTGTGGTTGGTGGAAACAAATAAAAGCGAATAGTGAATAACATTTCTGAATGCTTAAAGAAATAAGTAGACTAAGCCGGGCGCAGACCGTTATATTTGCTAGATTTGTTGGAATCGAAAAGTGATTATAAGGAAAAAAGACTTTATAATAAATTGGGTGGCACCGCGGAAGACTAGTTTCGTCCCATAGTACTATTGGTATTATGGTATGGACTAGTCTTTTTATATTATGTTAAGAAATGAGGGTGTTATTATGGAACAATTAGCAGGGATGAAACGTGATGCGTTTCTTCTTGATAGAATGGGAATCTTATCTCAAGAAAGTTTGGAAAAATGGGCAAAAATTCAAAAAGCTCAACAATTTTGTCAATATCTACTTACAAATGGTATTACTTACGATTTTCTTGTGAAACATGAAGAGGTTAGAAGTTGCTTAGAATCATCTGATTATTATAGAAGATTTGAAGATTATTTAGGTGATGACTATGTTGTTTGCAAAAATTTGTTATTGCAAGAGAGAAAAGGAGAAAAGAAAAAATATTTGCTAATTACAGATAGTATGAAAAAGGTAGATTTGGCTAGCGTTAGGAATACTTTAGGGAGTAAAAAGTTAGAATTTGTACCAGAAGATGATATGCAACAGTTAATTGCGACAACACCTGGCAATGTTTCACTTTTCTCACTTGTGAATGATTTAAGTGGAGAAATTGATCTTGTTATAGATGAAGAGTTATTGGGGGCAACAGATTTGGCTTTCCATCCCTTATATAATGGGATGGGTGTATTTTTGCCACCACAAGAGTGTTTTAAATTTTTAAGTTTAATTGGAAGAGATGCAATTGTGACACCAATTGCTGAAAAAGAAGGTAAGCAAATACAAAAAGCATTAAGTGCAAATAAAAATTGAGATATTTAAAGAAATTATAGAGCAACATGAAAATAAATGATATAATAATTGAAGGAGGAAAAATTATGACAGTTGATGCTAAAATATTATACAGTGAGATTAATAAATATATTGAAAAAGAGGTAGTTCTTCAAGGATGGGTTAGAAATCATAGAAAACAAAAGGAATTTGGTTTTATTGATTTTAATGATGGAACTTGTTTTAAGAGTATACAAATTGTTTATGATAATAAATTGGCGGACTTTTTAGAAATTCAAAAAATTGGTGTGGGAGCTGCTATTGAAGTTGTTGGTAAGGTTATTTCGTCACCAGCTAAGGGACAGGAATTTGAGGTTCAAGCGACTAAAATTTTGGTTATCGGAGAGAGCGGTGAAGATTATCCGATTCAACCAAAGAGACATTCTAGAGAATTTTTAAGAGAACAAGCTTATTTAAGACCAAGAACAAATTTATTTGGAGCGGTATTCAGAGTTAGAAGTGTAGCAGCGATGGCAATTCATGAATACTTTCAAAAGAATAATTATGTTTATACACATACACCTTTAATTACAACGACTGATTGTGAAGGATCAGACCAAATGTTTAAGGTAACAACTTTAGATTTTAATAATTTACCTAAAACAGCAGATGGAAAGGTAGATATGAGTAAGGATTTGTTTGGTAAACAATCATATATTACTGGAACCGGACAATTGCATGGTGAGGCTTTCGCAATGGCGTATAAGAAGATTTATACATTTGGTCCAACTTTTAGAACAGAGAATTCCAATACAAAGACGCATGCTAATGAATTTTGGATGATTGAGCCAGAAATAGCTTTTTGTGATTTAAATGGTTTAATGGATATTGAGGAAGAAATGTTAAAATTTGTAGTGCAATATGTTCTTGATCATTGTCCTCAAGAAATAGAATTTTTTGATAATTTTGTTGAGAAGGGTTTAAAGGAGAAGTTAGAAAAGTTAGTAGCTTCAGAGTTCGTAAGAATAACGCACCATGATGTAGTTGATATTTTAAAGAAAGCAGATGTGAAATGGGAATTTACTCCAGATTACGAAGAAGATATTGCTAAAGAGCATGAACGTTATATTACGGATTACTTTAATGGTCCGGTATTTATTACGGATTGGCCTAAAGATATTAAAGCTTGGTATATGAAGGTTAATGAAGATGGTAAAACAGTTGCGGCCGTTGATTTGGAAGTTCCAGGAGCTGGCGAGTTAATGGGAGGATCACAGCGTGAAGAAAATTATGAAAAGTTAGATAAACGTATTGAAGAAATGGGCATTGATAAGGATAGTGTCGATTGGTATTGTAACTTACGTAGATATGGTGGTTGTTATCATTCAGGTTTTGGTATGGGATTTGAGAGATTGATTATTTATTTAACGGGAGTAGAAAATATTAGAGACGTTATTGCATTCCCAAGAACACCTGGTAATTGTGAGTATTAGTTAACAAAAAGTTTACACTTAAATGTGTAGACTTTTTTCTTTTATAAGAGAGTTGCGGTTAGGGTATGATATAATTAGAGAGAATTAGAGGTGTTGTCTATGGAAACATTACAAACAAATAGTGATACAGGAAGACTTCGAAAAATTAATGAAGATTACGTATTTTTTTGTAGACATCCAAAAGATGAGAAAGTTTTACTTTTAATTGTTGCTGATGGAATGGGTGGCCGTGAAGAGGGCGATGTAGCAGCTCAAGAAGTATCTGCATCAGTTGAAGCATGGTTTTATCAAGAGGATATCGATATATTAAGAAATATAAGCGGTGTTAGTGAAACTTTGGATAAAGAAATAAATAAAACGAATAAGTATTTAATAGAAAAGTATGGAAAAAACTTTTTAGGCACGACACTTACTTTAGCAATTGTTGGTAGTAATACAACGCTATTTTATAATATAGGTGATTCACGGGGTTATATTTATAAGAATAGAGAATTAATTCAAGTAACAGAGGATGATTCAGGTGTGTGGTCTTTTTATAAAGATGGTTCAGTTGCTAAGGATGATTTAAGATTTTTTCCAACTAATAATTTTATAACAGCATGTATTGGTTTAAATGAAGAGTTATGTGTTAGTAGAAGTTATATTGTACCTAATAATTATAAAATGATATTATTATTTACTGATGGTGTGACAGATTTGTTAGGAGATAATGATATAAAGAAGATTATTGAAAAAAAGAAAGATAAGGATATTTTAAAAGAAATTATTAGAGTAGCCGTTTATAAGGATTTAAAATTACATGTGCCTAGTTATTTAAAAAGAAGATATAAAGGTAATTTTAGTGTTCCGGTTCATGGAAGAGATAATGCAAGTGGTGTAATTTATATAAAAGATTAATTAAATGTATAATTAGTCTTTTTTTTATACATTATAATTGTAGGAGGAAAAATTATGAAAAAAAGATTAATAATACTACTTAGTTTATTTGGTTTATTAGTTAGCGGTTGTGGTAATACAAATACACCTACTAGTAAAGTGGAAGAATTTTTAGGAAAATATCAATCTATGGATAGTGAGGTTTTAACACAACTTGATAATATTATTTCAAATGATACCAGTATGAGTGATACTCAAAAAAAAGATTATCAGTCATTGATGGAAAAACAGTATCAAAATTTATCATATAAAATTAAAGATGAAAAAATAGATGGAGATGAAGCAGAAGTATTAGTAGAAATTGAAGTTTTTGATTATGCTAATTCCATTTTAGAGTCAAAAGAATATTATAATGAGCACCGTGATGAGTTTAAGAGTGATGATTCTTTTAATGAGGATCAAAAAGATGAAAGTGGTGAGGTTGTTGGTGGAGAAATTGATAATATAGCCTCATTTATTGATTATAAGATTAAACAATTAAAAGATGTAACTGATAAAGCTAAGTATGAAATTACTTTCCATTTAACAAAAGAGGATGGGGAGTGGGTTGTAGAAGATATTAGTGATGAAGATAGACAAAAGATTCATGGTTTATTTGAGGGCTAAAATAAAAAAATCTATACAATGCTTGTGTATAGATTTTTATTTTTTACATAATGTTTTTTGATAAACCCTTTCGATATTTTCTTTAGATCCCGCAGCAAAGTGGTTTAAACTTTCTGGTTCCACTAGGTAATTAATGCCTAAGTTGGCTAATTGTCTTTCATCAAACAAGACGATGCCATCATTTTTATAACCAGTAACTTTTTCAAGCATATCATTTGTTTGAAGGATAAGGGGATTTTGTTCAGTTTCTTTATTAATACTACTTCCAACAACGAGAATTTTATCAAGATTAGTTTTAGATAAATCAATTCCTAAAAAGTTATCCATTTCAAATCCATAATTCTGGTTAATTAGAAAGTTAATTCCAGCAAGAATTAATTTTTGTTTTGGATCAAAATCCTGTTTATAAGTTGCTAAAAAAGTTGGGTTAGCAAGTGGTGTACCTGTAATGGAAGGATGAATGGCAATTACTTTGGCAACTCGATCTGATTGTGTTGCTAGGGCAGCGATAGTTCCGCCAAAACTTTCAGTTAGTAAAATAATATCATGTAAGTTGGCTTCTTCTAATGTTTGGACTAAATTGTTAGCAAAATTCTCGGCATTAAACAAACTTTTATTTTTTGCAGTGATTGGATAGTCATAAAACCAAGAACCATTAAACATATTGTGACCAGGGTCGGCAGTGTATCCTGTTTGTTCCAAAATATGACAGCGATGTTCCATTTGACCACCAATGTAAATTATGGGTTGGTCATTATCTGTTAAGTCTTTTTCATCAATGTATAAACTGCCCAAATTATTAGGTTTATATCTTGTTTTTCCTTTTTTATAATTAAGCATTATTCCACCTCTTTTTGTAATGTTTAATATTTTAGCAGAAATTGCTGAAAATAAAAAGAGGGAAAATAAAAATATTCTCTTTTTTTTTGACTAGAATTTTGATATACTTTATTAAGATAAGAGGGTGTTTAATGTGATAGGAACAATTACAGAAATTATTGATAATAATGTGTATATTAAATTAGCTATTGATATTGCACAACAGCCGAACTTGGTTGGGTTACATGTCGTGTTTGATGATGGAAAAAAGAGAGTCGTTGGGGAAATTGCAAATACTAATCGTGAACAAATGACGGTTAATATTGTGGGAGAAATTAAGGATGGATTTTTTACACCTGGTTCTAGTGCTAAGCCGTCTTTTAAGTCAACACCACGATTAATTAAAGCTGAAGAGTTATCCATTTTATTAGGAGATTCAGAAACTAAAGATGGACAAACTAACTTTGGAACTAGTAATATTTATGAAGGTTATAAGATTAATGTAGCCATAAATGAATTTTTCAATGCTCATTTCTCTATACTTGGTAACTCTGGTGCTGGTAAAAGTTGTACGGTTGCGTCAATTTTACAAAAGCTATTTACGAGTAGTCCTACGCCACCAACAAATGCTAATCTTTTCTTTTTTGATGCTTATGGTGAGTATTCAAATGCCTTTTCAAAATTACATGAACATAATCCGGCATTAAATTATAAGTCTTATACAACTAATTTGGATGAGGCGGATACAGAAATTTTAAGAATTCCAATTTGGTTGTTAGATGTTGATGATTTAGCTTTATTGTTAGATGTTACCACTCCTTCACAGTTGCCAATTTTAGAGAAAACTTTGAAATTAGTACCAATTCTTACTGGAGAAGGAGATAGTGTCATAAAGAAGAAAAATGATATTATTGCGAGGGCATTGCAGGATATTTTATTATCGGGAAATGATTCAACAAAGATTCGTGATCAGGTAATAGGTGTTTTAACTAAGTTTAATACGCCAACCCTTAGTTTAAATAGTCAAATCGTTCAGCCTGGATATACACGTACTTTGAAACAATGTTTGTTTGTTGATAAGACTGGAAAGATGCAAGAAATGGAACTTGTAGTTGAATTTGTTAGGGGTTATATTCAAGAGGAAAGTACAGATGTTAATCCTAGTGAAATGAATCCGTTTTACTCACTAGCTGATTTGGAGTTGGCAATGGACTTTGCATTAATTAGTGAAGGTATTTTAAAAAGTGATAAAGTTTTTGATTATGCTAATGTTATTAGTGTTAGATTGCATACTTTAGTTACAGGAGAAGCAAGAGAGTATTTTTCTTATCCAAATTATGTAACTAGAGATGAATTTATTGAAGATTTATTGTTAAGTAGGCAAACAGGTGGTAAGTGTCAAATAGTCAATTTTAATATTAATTATATAGATGATCGTTTAGCAAAGGTTATTACTAAAATATTGTCTAGAATGTTATTTAAGAAGGCTAGTACAATTAAGCCACGTGGTAGTAGAGCTTTCCATATAATTATTGAAGAGGCGCATCGTTATGTTCAACATGATGGTGACGTAGAGTTATTAGGATATAATATATTTGAACGTATTAGTAAAGAGGGTCGTAAGTATGGTATGTTTTTAGCGCTTATTACGCAGCGACCTAGTGAACTTTCTGATACTTGTGTTTCACAGTGCATGAATTTTATTATTTTAAGAACACTACATCCAGTTGATTTGGAATATATTAGAACGATGGTTCCGAATGTTTCATCTGAAATTGTTTTACAATTGAAGAATTTGAAACCAGGAAATTGTATAGCTTTTGGAAGCGCGTTTAAGGTACCAACTCAACTTTATGTTGATTTACCTAATCCAAGACCGTTATCTAATAATGTTGATTTGGAAAAAGTATGGTATAAGAGTCAACCGGTTGAAAGTGTTTCGGGAACTTTAGGAAATGTTGGTGGAGTAGTTCAAGCTCCGCAAGGTGGAGCACCGGTGTCATCGCCAGTTAGTCCAGCTCCAGTAATGTCGCAAGGGGTAGCAGCACAAGCGGTACCGGTTCAACAAGTGGTAGGAGCGGCACCAGTTGCAACAGCAACATTAACTCCACAACCAGTTGGAGCAACTGTTCAGGGACAACCTAGTTTAGCTCCACAAGGAGGAACTTTTATTCCTCAAAATACGTAGTAATTGTTGATAGACTGAAATTTATCGTAATTTTAGTCTTTTTCTTTTTGAAAATATATGGTAAAATTGGAATAGTAATATATGATATTAGGATGGAGGATAAGTTTTATGGCTTTAGATAAATTAAAAGGTTTTTTTGTTGGGGAAGATAATGATGCAGTTGAAGCGACTGGCGATGATGAATTTTATACTACATCAAAAGAAGACTATCATATTCAAAATGGTGTTGCAGGAAGTAAAATGATGTTACTTGAACCTCGTGCTTATTCCGAAAGTCAACAAATTGCAGATTATTTGAAGAATAGGAGTGCTGTTGTTGTTAATTTGAAGAGAGTAACACCAGATCAAGCAAAGAGAATTGTTGATTTTCTATATGGAACAATTTATGCGATTGGTGGGGACTTACAAAAATTAGGTGGAGGAATATTTCTATGTACACCTAATAATGTAAATGTTGAAGGGAAAATTAGTGATGATGGAAATAATAATACATCATCAAAGTCTTCTCGTGGAAAGAAAGCAGAAAAAGAAAATGATGAAGATGATTTCTTTTAAAATAAATTAATATGTTTCTGAGGTGATTATATGGAAAAATTTAGTTATGAAGCTAATGGATATAATCGTCGAGAAGTTAATCAGTTTATAAGTGATGTTATTGATCAGACAGAGGGAATTATTACTAAATGTCGAGCACAAAGTACGGAACTTGAAAGATTACGTGGTGAGCTTGAACACTATAAGACTTTAGAAGATACTTTAAAAGTGGCGATTATTAAAGCAGAAGAAACAGGAGACAATATAAAAAAGATGGCTCGTGAAGAGAGTCAGATGATTATTGGAGATGCAAAAAATAACGCTAGTAGAATCGTTAATGAGGCATTACTGAGAGCTGAGAAAATAGAACAAAGAGCAGATTTGTTAGAGAATAATATGAAAATTTTTAAAAGGAAATTGAAACTTATTATGGAGCAGCAGATGGCTGTTGTTGAGGAAATTGAAGTATTAGAACTGGATCCAAAGTGATTCAGTTTTTATATATTTTGTATAACTCTAATTATATTTCTAACTTATATTTATTTTTGTGGGAAATAATACTTTAAAAAAGTAATCTATAGGTTAACAAAATGAAACTATTGATGTATAATGAAGATAATGAGTGTGAGATATATATTGAGAGGAGTTTTATATGAAATATATTAAATATTCCATAGTTTTAGTGTTGGTTATGGGCTGTTTTGAAGTGATATCTACTTTTGCAACAACTTATAATTATGCTAACATAAGTATACCGTCTTTACATGGTACATGGAAGAGTTCACAAAAGAGAAAATATTTAGAATATAAAGTGCAGTTTTTTACAAATAATGGTGCTAGAGATTCACTTGGGAATGAATATATAATGGCAGGAAGAACACAGTCGATGTATGATAGTGTTGGTTATAGTTCTTGGAAAAATGCTTCTAAGAATACTTCAAATTCATGGGGAAATGAAAATTTGACGCCAGGAGAATATAAGTTGGAACTTAAAGCAAAGGAATATAATGCTTTGAGTCTTAGTTTTAATGGTTCTTGGACTATTGATTAAATAATTAAAAGATATTTCACACTCACTAAAAGGGAGAATTAATGTATGAAAAACAAGTTTATTTCTATATTTTCTATTGCTATAGTTTTGATGATAGTTATTTTTTCTTTTGCGGAAGTAGTAAATGATTATATGCCATATTATATAGATTATTATAAAATTGAAAAAAACTGCCCAGGTAATGATGAATTATGTAAGCCGTTTAAGAATCGGGCTGAAGTATTAGAATATTTAGAGAATAAAAATCCTCATAAAAAGTTTGATGCGATAACATTATCAACTTATGTTATTGAAACAAGTAGTACTTTCGGACTGGTAGTATTTTTATTACCACTTATAGTTATAATTAATGTTGTTTTTAGGATACATGATGAGATTTCAAGTGGTTTTATAAAGAATAAATTAAGTAGAATGAGTTATAGTAAACTTTTACGGGAATATTTCTTGAAGGCTATGAAAGTGAGTTTAATTATTCCTTTAATATATATATTTATTTTTGGTATTTCGTGTCTAATTACAAATTTTAACTTTAATATAACAGAGAATATGCAACTTTTTTCAGAATATGAAACATTTAAATATAGTAATTTTTTCATATATAGTGTATTACTGATTATAATACAATATTTGTTGTTTTTTGGATATTCTATAATTGGTATATTTATGTCTTTCATAAATAAGAGTAAAATAGTTAGCGTGATTTTTGGATATATATATTTTGTTATTTTATGTATTTTTTATCTTGTTTTTGGAACGGTTGTAATTAAAAATCTTTTAGGTATTAATTATGGTGAAGTTAATTATTTTAACTTGATTGGTAATTATTGGTCTTTTAATGATTTGGCGAGCCCAGTTCTTTTGTTGACGGTAGTTTTAAGTGTAGTTGTTTTTAATGTTTTGATAACCTTAAAATTTGCAGGTAGTAAAGAGAAGGGAATATTATGGTATGAAAGACAAAGGACGTAATGATTTTAGTTTTTTTAGCTATTTAACTTCAGAAGATTCATTTAAAATAACATTTTTTTTACTTATTGCCGTGGCTATTTTTGGGCGATTAGAGCTTCCTCGAGAGTTAACTGTTCTTTCGGCCTTATGCTTTCCATTTACTATTTCTTTTTTTCATTATACTTTCTTATTAATTCTTTTATATAATACGATGATTGTATGTAGAACCTTTGATACAAAATTTGATTTTGTATTTATTAGATATCTTTCTAAAAAGAAAAAAATATTTATAATAATTAAAAATATTGTATATATGACATTATTTTGTTTTTTGATTTT
>ULXL01031529.1_pt1 | contig 25507 bp, 24 predicted proteins | sample 1961241 | NCBI WGS metagenome assembly ULXL01 (sample SAMEA4835837, study PRJEB28245) | human gut metagenome | biome: gut microbiome; material: fecal sample | place: Denmark | collected 2008
TAAGGGATATCCTGCGGTAAGAAAGCCAAAAGCTTGCTGTGGCGAATAATCAGAAATATATACAAGAACATATAAAATGGAGCATAAGACAACAAAGGAGAATATAAAATAAAAAAGTGAATTTTTTAGAATATTTCTCATAGTACATCTCTTTTATTTGAAAAAAAATAAATCCTTAAGTTTAACAAACAGATCACCGACAGCAAGATGATGATGCTTTCTGGTTCACTATTAAAAGTCCATGAAAAAAGGAGATATATTTTCCTTGCAAAAAATGTATCGATAGTGGGAAAAAGAATTATTGTTTCAAATGCAAGCAGAAGAAACACAATTAAAAAACAGTATCTATGAAAGATGATTTTATTTGATATATAAAAATTGCTAGATAGTGATGAAAGCAAAAAAAGGCCAAGAAGATATCTAAAGTACCAACTTACAAAGTCTAGAATATTGAGATTATAAAATTCCTGCGGGTAAAAAAAACCGCCGCATATGATAAAGAAAAATAAAAGTGTTGTCATTATAATAGCTAAGAAATATTGCTCTGAAATTATGCTGAAATAAGTGAAACGTCTTTTTCCACGACGTATTAAATAATATAGAGTATACTTTGTTTGTGATAAGGCACAACCGATAATAAAAAAAACAGAAAACTGAAAAACATAAAACTTCCCATAAAACCAATTTGAAAGCCAATTGCTATTAGTTACACAAACCAGTGCTGAAATGAAAATTAAAGCTAAAAAATATATGGATACTATCTTTATTATGTAGTTTTTCATAATAAATCCTTCTTAGTAATGTGACAAGCATAAACCCAGATCCCGATAAAACATGCCCAAAGGATCAATGTGATTAGTATATTTCTACCGCTAATTACAGCTTCTAATGCATAGGAAGCGGCAGGTTGCAAAATCATCAAAATATTATATGGAAAAAGTGATGGTATTGCATCGAAGAAAAAGGTTATAAGGTATGGTATAATTGCGGGAACGATTAATGTAGTATAAATGTTGTTGAAAAAAGGAAGCAACTGAATTGCCGTCGAGAAAATAGAAAAGAGAGCGACCACAATCGAGTTCAAGAAAATGTAAAACAACATTAATAGCAATGGAGAATAACTAAATATGTAGCTAAAGAATGAACCTAGATTAGGCTGCATAGCTAAATATTGCTCGGTTATTTGTGCTGACAAAGGAAAAAGAGAAACAGTTACTAAAAGATTTATTAAGAGCAGAATAAGAAAAAAGAAAAAAGAAAATAAGAAAATGGAAACGAAATTTGAAATAAGGTATTTCCTTCTAGAAATTCTACTGATTAATAGTTTGTCTAAATTCGTTCTCGATTCAAAATAAGGAATTAATCCTGTGATAAGAACGGGGAAAAACCAAAACAAGTTGTAGTATAAACTGCACCCCCAATTTGCAGAATTCATAAGTATCCAATATTGATATGCATTTTGACCGATTCGGTTGGCGGATTCTGGGTAGTTTACGAAATGAATATAAGTTGTAATGGGGTCAGCAACCATGACGATAACGAGCAGTACAAACATAATTTGAATAATTCTGCTTTTTGTTTTTTGCTTAATTTGACAGTATATAAGATGAGACATAAATACACCTCAACGCAAAATTTAATTAAGATGGATTAGCAAATTAGGTTTCCCCAAATTACTAATCCATCTTTTACTATTACCTAGTCTAGCCAGCGTTATTAATTCTTAGGAACTAAGACTGCCAAGGTTATTTTCTGTTACAGGGGATTCCAGAAACCAGCGACATGTACAGCTTTGCTTGTCTTCACAGGATTATCCATGTTGAGGATCAGGTTAACCCCCCGCCCGGGAATGTCGTCAGAATAGTAATCACCGTAATAAGAGTTGCCATCGGCAGGGAAGCTTTGATATGGATCAGACTTATTGATGTGCAGATGTTCCGACTCAGCCCATGCTCGAACCGCAGTGTAGCCTTCATCAATGTCGGAAAAACCGATCAGGAAGCTGGGACCATCGCTGTCGCGTGCAACAGGCTCCAACTCTTCATCACCTTGGTTTGCAGGCAGGGTAGTATCAAACCTGAACACAGACCGTGTTGCAGCAAACGCGGAGATGGTTGTTACCATGAGTGCAAGAACAAGGATAAAAGAGATTTTGGCGTACTTCTTCATTTTTAAACCTCCCTTTGACAAACATTGCTGGCTAGACTAGGAACAGACTGGATAAGCGGGTTTCTTTATATGTAAAGACAAAAAAAGACAGAATCTGCAACATTGAAATAGAGATTAAATTCAAAAAATAGTTCCTCAGAGTCTGCCCATTTTTAGAGCACCACACATGCCTTAGTAGTTTAATAGCCCCCAGGTGATTATTATTACTTGTATCTGGCAGTATCATTACTTTGGAAAATGAGGTGATCGTTCTGCGCTCATGTGTACTTGCCATATGTTTTATGTAGATGATTCATATATTGATGGACTCGACTGTTAAACCCAGGCAGATCATGGTGTCGTGCTATATGCCGCATTGTGCTAGAAACGCGCTAATTAGCAATATTGAAGAAAGCGTAAAATAGTGGCGGCTTGTAAGTGCAAAATGCGTCTGCCAAACTATAAGAGCCTGAAATAGTACACGGTAGTATTGAAGACTCTGAGATAGCCAGGTACAGATATTGAGCAAATAGAGAGTTTGTAGAGAATCAATCAGCAACACCGGCTGGTGAAATGGAGCCGGTGTGCGGAGGTGTGTCGGAGCAACGGGCTGCCGGTATCTTTGTAGCGGTGCCAATCATGGAAAGTTCTCAGTCCTCCGGGCATATCGTAGCCGCTATGGCGGTAAACTGTGTGCGGATCCAGTCCTATGAGGGAGCGGATGAAGTTACACTGTAGGCAATTCTCCAGGCAGCAAAGTCATGCTGAACGATTTCAACTGCAGCTCCCGGAGTACATCGCCTGCGGGTACACAGACTTGTGCCGGGGAATCGATGGGTTGGCCAACCTAGTCAAGAGTCAGTTCCAGATGGATCTCTTTTCGCGGGCGCTGTTTCTGTTCTGTGGGCGGCAGCGTGACCGTCTCTAGGCGCTTTGCTGGGAAGGAGTCAGCTTTCTGCTGCTGGATAAGCATCTGGAAAGAAGCAGCTTTCAATGGCCCAGGGGTACGGAAGAAGCGCAGGCTCGGACGCCGCAGCAACCGAAGGAGAACAAGGCAATGTTCAGCCCGAGCGTGATCTGATGCTTGAAAGAACTGAAAACAATGACTTTTCGACCTATTTTGTGGTATCCTTTACCCAGGGAAAGCCAGGAGAATATTGCCGCAAACACCCCGGAAATAGTAACCATCTCTCGGGCGGAATATGAAGAGTTAAAGCACCAGAACCAATGGCTTCTGTAGCAGCTTGGCCTTGTCGAGAAACGGCAGTTGCGCTGAGTATCCCATCGTCCTGTACGAGTACCAGCCCAACTGGATGACGGAGTACACTCAGGCCTTCCCCAAGGTTTTCTCTGGCTGGCTGCATGCGGACAGCTACTAGGGGTACCCCAATCTGCCAGAGAACATCCAGGTGGCGGGTTACAGGGCGCACGCAGACGAAAAATTGATGAGTCGTTGAAAACCCTGCCCCCAAAAAAACAGCAGGATTTCTGGGCAGCCACCGGCGAGTGCATTACACCAGGCTGATTCTGCTGGAGCAGTCTCATGCAGAACTGCACCGGAAGAACGTTATACCAAGCTGCTGGAACTGGAGGAACTGGTTCTGGACGCTCTGTTGGTATAGGCAAATGAGGCCAGTGCCAAAACAGCACCTGCGTCCGACCTGGGGAATGCGCTGCACTATTTGAGGGAGCAGGGACGCTTTCTGGTGCGCTATTTGTAGCTCTTCAATAGCCGCGCTGAGCGGAGTATAAAGCCCTTTATGATGGACCGGAAGAACACCACTACTACCGGGGTCCGGTCCAGCGCTATAATCTACAGCCTGATTGAAACCGCAAAGGAGAATGGCCTAGATCCCTACCGCTACCCGGTTTGGCTCCTGAACATCGCACCGGGGCTGAGCCGGGCGGATGGAAGGCTGGGCCGAATCGTTCCCCCTCTGAATGCGCCTTAGGAATGCGAGATTCCTAAACCATGATGAAATGCTGACCGCCATCTCATTGCTTCGTGTGAGATGGCGGTCTTTTTATGCTCCGAGAAGTTTGAAGGTTACATATTGGAGACTGGACTGGTAAGATTCGATTATCATAACGGAAAAAGGTCACCATTCCTGCTCTTAGGCGTCTGAATGGTGACCGCTTTATTGTATTATTTACATATAAAACATGTTTGGACTATGTCGCTACTTGGCTTAGATCATACACTGTGCACCCAAGCTGAACGAAAAAATGAGATAAGGTTAAAATATTTGCTTCCGTTGAATGTACCAAGGAATACTGAATTCCATAATTGTGATTGAACCACCGACCGCCAACTCAAGGGCTATGCGTTGAGCTGGCGGTCGTTTTATACTCTGTGAAATTTACTGGGTGGGCCTTTCCTGGTATCCTATATTCCCCTTAAATTCTATGGTGGCCCAGTGATGTTTCACTTTGAAAGGCTGTTGAATGAATTGAGGTAAATAATGGACTATACGATTACTTATTTAGAAATTCTATATTTCTATATTGTGTTCATGTAGAAGGAACATCGCATTTTTTCGTGCTCTTGACAGCGCCATCCTAACACTACTTGGCTTAATATTTAAGTCCGCAGCTATTTCTCCATCAGTCATTTCAAGAATATATTTTGCTTCCAGAATATATTTGCTATTTTCGTCCAATTTGGGCCATACTTTACAGAAACTCTCAAGTTGGTTTTGTAGAATGATATACTCTTCTATATCTGGAAAACTCTGGTCACTAGATGGTTCGTCACAAAGATTAAATATGCTATTCCTGTTGTATCGATCTTGATAATGGCATAAATTGTATGCAGTATTTCTGCTTGCAACAATGAGATAATTTACTAGGCGGTCGCGATTTAGAGTTCTTAATAAGTGGACTTTATCAATAAGTTTTTCAAATGTAGTTTGAAAAATGTCATCTACAAGCCAGGAATCCTGTGTGACCTTGCGAATTGATGAATACATTAGCCTTTCATATTGGATATAAATTGATGACATAAATTCTCTATCGCTCTCGTTTTCAAGTGTTAGAATAGCATATGGAATCATTTTTGAATGTCACCGCAATATTCATTAAACAACAACCGAAACTTTAAATCGTTTATAATTAAAAGGAGTGCTTGGCGTTGGTCCAAGGTGAGATTTTGAAAAATCTCTAAAAATGACGCAATAGTTGTGCCCGGGGCAATCTCCTTTGAAAAAATGTCTGGAGAAAGTAAGGAAATACTCCTTCCTAACAGATAGTCTGTTGTTACATTAAAAAAATTTGCAATTGCTACAAGCTTTTCAATATCAGGCATATGCTGATTGTTTTCATAGTTAGAAATTGTTCCAACTGTAACATAGATCTTATCCGCAAGATCTTTTTGGGTCATCTTATTATCTTCTCTTAATTCTCGTAATAACTCCCCAAATGACGCCATGACGCACCTCAAGCTGTTTTTTTATATTATAGTTTTGCTTAAGGCTATTATTTGTAAAAACACAAGAATGCAATAATTTTTTGTGTAATTTCAAGTATTGTTTTAGTTGAACTATAATTTATTTATGATAATATCTATGTTGCTAAGAAGTGATATTTATAAATTTGGTTGCAGATTGATTTGTTAATTGTCTCCTGATAGAATAACATTTAGGAGTAAACTGAAATGCTTATATATACATACATAAACGAAGATCAGCAAAGTGACAAAGAGTTTATGGTGAATCTATATCTTGAGTTTGAAAGGATGATGTTTAATTCAGCTCGCAAATATACCTCGCAACCAGATGTTGTTGAGGACATTGTGCAGGAAAGTCTTTTAAAGCTATATGGAAAGATTAATACAATAAAGCCAATGAGTCACATGATATTGGCAGCATATATTCGTTCGACAGTTCGTAATACTGCAATTAATATGTTAAAGGAAGCCGGATATGATAAATGCCATACAGTGGATATAAACGATGAATCAAGGCTGATTTCGATAAAAGACATAGCTTTGACTGAAATAGTGGATTTATCCAGATATAGAGAACTGTTATCAAAAATATGGCCGCAGCTGTCTCATGAAGATCGTGTTCTGCTTGAAGGAAAGTATATCTTTGAGTTTTCAGATGTTGAGCTTGCAAAAGAGATCGGATGTAAAGTGAATAGTGTCCGTATGAAATTAACACGTGCAAGACGCCATGCATTAAGTATATTAGTAGACCAAGAAGGGGTGAAGCATTTTGACGAGGCGTGAAAAACTTCAAGAACAATATGAAGATGCTCTTTTTGCGCTATTAATGGATGATCTTGCAATAGCAGAGGGAAAAAGCGCTGAAGAGGAAAACGAGCAACTAAAAAATGACCCGAAGTATGCTGTTCCCCCTGAGGTTCGCCAACGATGCTTGAGAACAATTTCCAGGCAATGCACGAAAAAAACAATACATAGAGCTGGACGACTGTTTTATCGAGGATTTACAAAAGTCGCAGTAATTGGAATGATATGTTCAATTTTTATTTCGACAGCTTTTGCGTTGTCCCCGTCTTTTCGAGTTAAGATGCTTAATTTTGCAATCGAAGTTTTCAATGATAATACACAATTCAGTTTTATTGATGCAAGTGTTGAAAAAGATGCATCTACAAATCCTTATAACATAATAGCTAATTGGCTTCCCGAAGGATACTCTTTGGAAAATGAAGTTAACAGTAATTTTCGGAGTGCAAAGTATTACTGTACGGAAGCAGGCGATGAGATTTCGATTAGCGTGTTTAAAAGTGAAAATAACGTTTTAGGTATAGATACAGAAAATTCAGAAGTAGAATCGGTAACTATCCAAAACTGTTCAGGCTTATTATCATTAAAAGACGGAGTCGCACAACTCGTTTGGGGAAATGAAGAAGAGTGCTACAAAGTCTACATTGAAATGAATAGTATTGAAAATAGCAAAGTACAAGAGTTAATGACCATAGCTCAAAATCTGATAATTGAAAAAAATTAAATTGTTTGGTTGCACTTTTTCAAATTCAATGTCTCCTATATAGGCTAAAAGCCAAAAAGAATTTAGGAGGATAAATATTATGAAGAAAAAATTTGCTAGGTCAATTACTCTGTGTCTTGTTCTTGCATGCATTGCTTCTGCACTGTGCATTGGGGCTTCTGCTGAGGAGATAACGCCTAGGTACACGGGGATATTTGCGTTAAGTGCGGATATTAGCATAAACTCTGCTGGACGGGCTACTTGCTATGGTTATGTAAGTGTGAAAGATGGCTATTCTGCCAAGCTAACTGTTGATTTGGTTCAAGATGACCAATCCATCAAACACTGGAACGATAGTGGGGACAAAGAAATTGAAATAGAGGAAAGTTACTATGTATCGCGGGGCCACAAGTATAAGGCGGTGGCAACAGTATCCGTATATGGTCCAAATGGAAGCCTTGTCGAAACTCAAGAAGTGACATCTGCAACAGTCTCTTACTAACAAAAGGTAAGAAGATTTAAAATATTTCCTGAAGGGGAGCGCCTGAAGAAATGCTATCAGGTGCTTCCCTTTTTCTTTGAATGCCTTCGTTGGAAAGCAAAGGGAACAATTAAAGTATATTGTTAGTAAAATCACTTGTTTGTAAACTGTAAATATATAACACAAATAACTCGTATTCAAAGCCTAACAGATACTAATAGTAATCTGTTAGGCTCTTTACCTTTTCGCTGGCTAACAGAGGGAAGGGCTATGAATGCGAAGTTGCACAACTCGATGGGCAACATCTAGCATTTACTTAGTTAAATGCCGTGCTCCCCCGTCCATCTGAAATTTGCTTTTAAATTTCTGATGAACGGAGGAGTCCTGCATGGGATTTAATTACTCAATAGAACGGAAAAAATTTGAACGAGAATGGAAAAAATCCGCGAAGAGTACCTTGAAGCAGGGATGAGCGAAAGCTCTATTATGCAACTCTACCAGTTTGACTTGGCGGCGTTTTATTCAAATCGACGTTACATAATGCATACTCAGTCGCTTCCAGATTTAAACGATCCTGAGAGAATAGAAAAGAGTGGAAGACTCTATCAGAAGTTTCAAAATCTTTCTTACACAGTTGATGAGAATTCATTAAGTGGGCACTACGCATGGATTGATACGATCGATTCCCCGACTATCCTGCGGCGCTTACGACGCCTAAATTCCAAAGATGTCGAGGTTCTCACATTGTATGCGATAGATGGTTTCAATCAACAGGAAATAGCCCAAATTATAGGGTGTCATCAGACAGTAATTTCTAGAAGAATAAAAAAAATAAAAAAAATATTGCGTGGATAGCATAAAAACGGCCTTTTCGTAGCCTACATATATGAAGGGACCTTTTTTCCACCCTTTCGTGGACCTAGAAAACTCAATATCCGACAGCGAACAACATCAGTTTACGGGCCCCCTGATAAAAAAGGGGGGGAGCGATGCGGCAGGTGCGCGAAGACCATCTGTAGAACATTGAGATTTTTCCCTTTGCCTGTTCTATAAATGACGGCCATAAAAGGTGCATAGCGGGTCCACCCAGCCAAAAACAACTGTGGCAAGTTGTCTTGCGATGATCCCGTAAACCTATAATGGTACTCTATGTTCATCCAGTAATGGTGGCATCTCGGAGCGATCCTCGGAGGGGTTTGAATCCCGGAGGGCGGAGCCAACCGCCGGTTCGTACGTCGCCCGTGGCTCGGGAAGTAGTGTCGAATAGAGCCAATTGGTGTAGCAAAGCGCTGCACATAATAAAACAATGAGAGGCTGCTCCAGAACAACGGAACAGCATATTGTTCGCCTAAATTATCTGGAGCAGCCTCTTTTTTAAATGCTAACTTCCAAAGAAAGACTTTAGAGGGCTTCGCCACTGGGAGAAAGGGGCACTGTATGGATGCTAATGTCAATTATCTGGGCCTAATGAATATGCTCCGAATTCTGCAAAATACTGGCCTTGTCAGCAAAGCAGAGGCAAGGCGAGTTGCAGCTCGACTCAAAGTGGATATCGGCGCAGACATCGTCATTCCGGTGTAATTCTATTGGATTAATCATCCTTTTTGCATCTAGCTATTTCAATACATATGTGATAGTGTGTGTTGCTGAAAAAGGAGGTGGACACATGGAGAAAGAGCGTAAGACTATCGGTGCGCTGGCGTTGGATCAGGTGCCGAGAGTGATTGCTATCCCGCCTGTCAGCCAGGAACAAACACGAAAGCTGCGGATAGCTGCCTATGCTCGTGTCAGCAGTAACTCTGAAGATCAAAGACATTCCTTTGCGGCTCAGACCGCTCGCTACACGGAGCTGATTCGACAAAATCCTGAGTGGGAGTTGGTTGACGTATATGCCGACAAAGGAATTACCGGTACATCGGCAGAGAAACGAGATGATTTCCAGCGGATGCTGGCAGATTGCCGCCGAGGGAGAATTGATAAGATTTTAGTCAAATCCTCCTCTCGGTTTGCCCGAAATACCAAGGAAAGTCTCGAGGTGGTTCGAGAACTGAAAGCTCTTGGAATTGGGGTTTGCTTTGAAGAAGAAAACATTGACACCTCTGAATTATCCGGCGAACTTTTGACAGCTATCTTCGCAATGCTGTCACAGAAAGAGAGCGAGGCCATTTCAAAACGCATGCGGTGGAGCTACCAGATGAGAATGAAAGCGGGGAAATTCATTACCTGTAAGGCGCCGCTTGGATATGATTTGGTCAATGGCAAACTACAAATTAATGAGAGCGAGGCTGAAGTTGTCCAGTATATTTTCAAACAGTACTTGTCTGGGCAAAGCTTAGAGAATATAGCGAGACAGCTTACTCAGTACGGAATCCCTACCAGAGATGGAGGCCCTTGCTGGCAAAAGAATGCAGTCGCATATATTCTAAGCAATGAAAAATATACTGGAGATGCATTGCTCCAGAAAACATATGCAACAGCCTCTTTCCCGTCTAGGAAAGTAAAAAACAAAGGATCCCATCCTCAATTTTTCATTCAGGACGCGCAAGATGCGATCATTGACCGAATGACATTTGATCAGGCACAAAGATTACTAGAGAGGCGGAGAAAATCCATACATCCGAAATCCTTATTCAAGCATGTGTTTACCGGGATAATGGTCTGCAACGTCTGCGGTGCCACATTTAAACGGAAGAGTAAGACAGGAGTAGCAACATATTGGGTTTGTCAAACCCATAATCATTCGCCTGAGCGTTGCCCTATTACACAGATTCCTGAGCAGAAAGTGCAGGCAGCATTTTTGCGTATGTATTATAAACTTCGGCATCAAGGCATGGATATTCTGAAACAGCTCCTTAAGGATCTCCAGGCTGCACGAGAGGCAAGAATGCTATGGAGCATTGATATTATAAAACTAAATGATAAAATTGCAGACATTATCAGTCAGGATCGACTTCTGGCCCAGCTGAAACAGCAAGGGCTTGTTGATCCTGACCTTTTTATATCACGACGTGACAGGCTGGCTGAACAGCTCCGCACCGCAAAGCTGGAAAAAGAGCGCCTTCTGGAGGCTGAAGAGGATCAGACGATTCGACATACCTTGACAATTGTGGATGTTCTTGATTCTGGGCCAGATCTCCTTAGTGAATTCGATGAGGAGCTGTTCAGCGAGCTTGTAGAAAAGATTATCGTGGATGATGCAGTTCGACTTCGATTTCGTCTGATTAACGGACTGGAGCTCAAAGAACAGATTGAAAGGATGGCACGATGATGGCAAGCATTCGGAAGCAGCCCTTTGGGTATTGGATAGTATGTGGAGAGATTGTTCCACATGAGGGTGAAGTTGAGACGGTTCGATGGATCTTTGATTCATACCTAGCTGGAGCATCTTACAGCACCTTGGTAGGAGCTCTTCAGGAGCGGGGAGTTCCCTATGATGTCGGAAAGGACTGGAACAAGAATATGGTGGCTCGTATTCTGGAGGACAGAAGATACATTGGAGTCGGAGAGTTTCCCCCTATTCTTGCAGAGGACCTGTTCAATGCAGTACAGTCCTATCGCCAAGAGAGAGTAGCACCCCGCCAGCAAACGCCGTCGCAAAAAGAATTGCGTCGTCTTTGCGGAGGCAAACCTCCCGCATGGGTGGAAGGGCAGGTGATGGGCGTTCTGAACTCACTGATTCAAAATCCCGATATAATCTCTTATTCAGCGGATGCTGTGGAGAGAGATGAGATAACAGAGCTCCGGCAGAAACTGGACGATGCCATCCATTCCCCGCCGGTGGAAGAAGCACAGATCCGATCCATAGCAATGCAATTGGCTGCCTTGCGGTTGAATGCCATCGGGATGGAGGAATATGAGACCATACACTTACAAAGTCTGTTCCGAGGGCGGAATCTAATGACAACACTGGATCAGGAGTTGCTCCATGAGAGTGTCCGGCAAGTCACATACATTGATGGAGTTGTCAGCGTTCTGCTGAAGAACAAACAACTGTTGAAAGGAGGGCCTGTGAGATGAAGGAACTTGCTCCAAATGTTATTATGATTCCCCCTAAGGAGGAAACTCCTCAGGACCAAGAACATAAACGGAGCCTGCGTGTGGCTGCCTACTGCCGCGTGTCTACCGACAACGACGAGCAGCTTTCCAGCTATAAAAATCAGCGTGCCTATTATACAGATAAGATTATGAGAGAGTCGGACTGGACCATGGTGGATGTATTTGCAGATGAAGGAAAGACTGGAACTTCAACCTGCGCACGCAAGGATTTCCTGCGGATGATCCGGCAGTGCAGGCAGGGGAAGATAGATATGATCCTCACAAAATCTGTTTCACGATTTGCCCGGAACACTGTGGATACGCTCAAATACACACGTGAGCTACGGAACCTGGGAATTCCGGTTATCTTTGAGGAGCAGAACATCAACTCTATCCACCCAGAAAGCGAATTCCTTATCACAATTCACGGCGCGTTTGCTCAATCGGAAAGTGAGAACACCAGTTCTCGCGTCACATGGGGAAAGAGGCAGGCCATGCGCTCAGGGAATGTAACCTTGCAGTATAAATGGCTGCTGGGGTATGAGCGCGGTCCGGATGGAAAGACCGTGATTGTACCGGATCAGGCAGAAACCGTCCGCTTCATCTATCGGCGGTATTTGGCAGGAGATTCTCTTCGTACCATTAAAGCTGCACTGGAAGAAAAGGGCTGCCTGACGGCAACAGGAAAGAAAGAATGGGTACCTGCCCGAATTCAGAGTATTCTGACCAACGAAAAATACTGCGGCGATGCATTACTTCAAAAGACCTTCATTCAGGACTGTATCAGCAAAAAAGTTATTCAAAATACAGGACAACTCCCCAAGTACCTGATCCAAAACCATCATCCGGCTATCATTAGCCGGGAGGAATTTGATGCTGTGCAGCTGGAGCTTGCTCGCCGGCGCGCTCGTACTGGAGGAACCAGAAAGAGCGCCCCCACAGGCCGGTGCAAGTACAGTGGAAAGTACATACTCAGCAACCTCCTCTTCTGCGGCGAGTGCGGAACTGCTTACCGCCGATGTGTATGGACGCGAAAGGGATACAAGAGGGTAGTGTGGCGGTGTATCAGCCGGTTGACCTACGGAACAAAGTACTGTAAAAACTCTGCAACTATCGACGAAGAAGCTCTAAAGCAGGCAATTTTGAATGCTGTCAACCAGGTGATGGCCAGCCGAGATGATTTGACAGAGCGATTGATTAGTGCTCTCAGAGAGGAGATACTTCCAAGCTCTGGTGAAGACTTAAGCCTTTCCGATATTGACCGAGCGCTGGAGGAGCTATCAAGTCAATTCGATAAGTTGTTGAGAGAAGCCGCAATTTCTGTAGATGGTTCGGAGAATGCAGAGCAATTCCGCCGCATCTCAACCGCTATGGCGGAATTGAAGGAGCGCCGGACACAGGTGGAGAAAATTCATAGGGAAAATGAGCAGATGTACCGCAAAACCAAGGCTGTGGAAGCAGCACTCACCGGTGTTGCGGCGGATATTACTGAGTGGAAAGAAGATGTGCTCCATCAACTGCTGGAAAAAGTGACTGTACTGGATGAGGCCAGGATTAAGGTTACATTCCGCAGCGGCGTAGAGATCGAGCAGGCACTGGAAAAAGACGAAAGGAGTGTAACGGCATGAGCGTGTATGCCACGGGAGACTGCCATGGGAACTTCCGTCGGTTTGGCCGAAAATATTTCCCGGAACAAACCAACCTGACCCGTAACGACTTCGTTATCATCTGCGGGGACTTTGGAGGCCTCTGGGAGAGTTCTGTGGAGGAAAACTATTGGCTAGACTGGCTGAATGACAAGCCCTGGACAACCCTCTGGGTGGATGGAAACCACGAGAACTTCACACTGCTTTCAGGAATCCCAATTGAGATGTGGCATGGAGGAATGGTGCATCGGGTACGGGCCAACATCCTGCATCTCATGCGCGGGCAGGTGTTTGAACTTCAGGGATATACCTTCTTCACCATGGGCGGGGCCAAGAGCCATGATGTGGAGGATGGCATCCTGGACCCAAAGGCACCAGACTTTGAAACACAACTCATGATGCTCCAGATCATGGGGCGGCGAAGATACCGAGTGTTGGGACAGTCCTGGTGGCCGGAGGAGCTGCCTTCAGAGGAGGAGTACGACAAGGCCCGACATAGTCTCGATGAGAATGATTGGGCGGTGGACTACATCATAACCCACTGTGCCCCAACAGATCTTGCCCTAGCGATAAACCGACAGAATGAGGCTGATCCGCTCACGGATTTCCTTCAAGAGATTCGGAAAAAGGCCAGGTATCATTACTGGCTGTTCGGGCACTACCACGGCAATCAGGCAATCGACAATAAACATATCCTGCTCTGGGAACAGACCGTGCAGGTTATATAGATTCACAGCAAAGAGAAGTGTGGCAGTGCGATGCCGCATTTCTCTTTGCTGTGATCTACGGAATATGACGTATGGCGCCAGAAAGGAGAAGCCCATGGATTACAGTGCAATGTATGGTGGATTGGATCAGATACTGGAAAGAAACTTTCCGCAGATGGCGCTGTATCTCGAAATCGGAAAATTGGTCAGCGCCAGAAAAGATAAAGGAGCGACACTAGTAGCAACAGAATATCTTGTAACCAAGTGCCCCTACCGGAACTGATAAAGAACTGGCCACATCCTTTTCTCATGTTCAATGATATTGGATTTCGTAATGCACAATACTGGTGCGGAAATTATAAAATCAATAGGCATTTGTGACAAAGATGACTTGACAGGAAAAGCAATATAAGGCATACTAGATTTAGCACTCTCGACTATTGAGTGCTAAAAACTCGCGGCGATCTTATTTGCAAGACGTCTAGTTATTTCCGTATTCAAGGGACGCCTAATCTGTGTTCTCAAAACGACCGAAAAAGAAAGTTGTTTTGATATTCAAGACCGACCCGGGAATCTTGCTTTGAAAGGATGCAGTATGGAACTTCACAATATCGGCATCGCACTGTCTGGTGGGGGTATCCGGGCTACAATTTTTCACCTTGGCCTATTTAAGTGGCTGGCCGAGAACGGACTGCTGGAAGAAGTAAAACGGATTTCATCGGTTTCCGGTGCCAGTCTCTGTGTCGGCTTGATTTATGCACATAATGATTTAACATGGCCATCAAGCAAGACGTTCCTTTCCAACGTCCTGCCCTCGATTGAGAGAGTCATATTGGCCAACGACATACAAACATCTGCCGTGCTGCGACTCATCTATTCCCCATACTACTGGAACAAAAAGCCTAACCTCATTGCGAAACAGTTGGAACACCAATGGGGAATTCACGGGTCTTTGGCCGATCTCTCGGGGGATGTTGCTTGGTATACCAACTGCACTACTTATGAAACGGGAAAGCGTTTCCGCTTTTGCAAGGATAACATGGGCGATTATAAAATTGGGTACGTTGAGAATCCTGACATTCCTTTGTCCCATGTCATGGCTGCATCAGCCGGATTTCCTATTTTGATTGGCCCTTATTGCCTGCCCACAAGTGAATATCAGTGGAGCCCTCCCAAGTATTCCGATGTGGATTATTTTGTCCCCACAAAAAGCATCCACTTGTGGGACGGTGGCGTTTACGACAATTTGGGGCTAGGGTCAATATTTGAACCGAAAAATGCAGGTACTCTGAAAGAAGGCGTGAATTACATGATTGTCAGCAACGCCTCTGCGTCAATTGGTCCTTATAGACGCCATGCAGGCTTCAAGTTTTCTAATCTGAAGCGTTTGTTGGATATTTCTATGGACCAAGTCACATCCTTGCGGAACCGCATGGTGATGGATTTCATTATACGGACCAACCAGGGAATGTATTTGAAAATAGGGAACAGCGCGGAAAAAATAGCTTCGGCCAGCAAATGCCCAGATGCCTTGAGAGAGCATTTAGTGCAGGAATGCCTGTCCACCTCGGACGCAGAAAAAGCTATGAATTACAAAACAACGCTCCGAAAGCCCAAAGAATCTGATTACCAGCTATTGTTGCGTCACGGATACGAAGTCGCAAAGTGTACTTATCTTTGCTATCAAAAGTAATCTGGGCCAAAAATTTCTATTGAAGGAGAGAGGACATTATGGGCCAGACAATTACATTTTTTCCAGAGGGCAACGCAGAATGCGTCCTCCTTGAATTAAACAACGGAAAGCGGATGCTGATGGACTTTGCCAATATGCACAGCAACGATCCAAGGTATACGGATTTGGCAGAACCGTTGAAGAACATCGATACGTTTGATGTCGTGATGTTTACTCACCCACACGATGACCATGTCAAGGGGGCGGCGGACTTTTTCTATTTTGACCATGCGGTAAAATATCAAACGGGGAAACGAGCAAAAATCAAGGAACTGTGGATATCCGCTGCATTCCTTTTGGATGTCAATCCATGCGAGGATGCACGGGTCATTCGGCAGGAGGCGCGATACCGGCTTAAAGAATGCGGCGGGGAAGGAGTAAAAATCTTCGCCGCCCCAGGATCCCTTACCTCGTGGCTGGAGAAGAATGAATTATCGACCAACGAAAATGACCATCCCATTATCCATGCCGGTACCCTATTGAAAGATCCACAGCACAACCTGAGTGACGAGATTTCCATCTTTGTCCATGCCCCGTTTTCTGAAGATGCCGAGGATGCGGATAATCGCAATGACCCGTCCATCGTAATCCAGATTGCGCTTGAAAACGCAGACCAAACTACGAATCTGTTCATTACAGGGGACACCCCGCATGATGTGCTCGACAAGATTGTGGAGCGCTCCGAATTTTCGGGAAATGCTGATTATTTAAAGTGGGACCTATATGATATACCGCACCACTGCAGCTATACAGGGCTTTCTGATGAAAAGGGGGAAGACATCACAGAACCTTCGGAAGACATAAAGCGTTTGCTTCAGGAATACGGCCAGGAAAACGCATTCCTTGTGGCATCGTGCCGCGCATTTTCTGATGTCGGAGACGGTGATACGCAGCCGCCCCATGTCCAGGCAAAAAAGGCATATAGGAAATATTGCAAAAACGCCGACGGTTCTAGCAAAACTTTGCTTATAACATCGGAGTATGGCGGGAAAACGAATCCAAAACCCCTGCGTTTCAAAATTGATCGTACGGGCATACGGGAAGATACGGGGTTCAATACCGCGTTTATTCATACTCCTGCGCCGCGGGCAGGGGGTTAACAATGGGAGACTTTTTCAATTTGACAATGGAGGTGAAAACGCTCGTGGAAGAACACGAGCGTTTTCGCGCTTCTCTAAACGCCATAAGAAGTCATGATGATACGGATTCCGGATGCGATGAACTTGAACTTGATTTTGAAGTGGTTGGTTTGCCCCAGCATCGATTGATTCCTGTTCGGAACATCGAACCGATAACAATCAATATCAGTAATGCGGAGACCCTTCCAGTTGTCACTGTTAGGGATGATTTTCCGATTGTTCCCCACCTAAATGTCCATGAGGATAACGTCCGGAAATCTTTGTGTTACTCAGATTTGGGTTATCATGAAATACGACATAAGCTGAATGGGCGTTTCTTGTTGACGTGCATTGAGAACTGGTTCCGAAAGACTTCCATGAATCAGCTTCATCGTCCGGACCAACCGTTAGAGCCATTTTTCCCGTATGTAAATAACGTCATTGTTTGGAACGGACAGTTTGGGAAACCTTATTTTGACAAATACATTGTAGAGGATCGTGATTTTGGAAAGCTGATGTATCAATCCGATGATGGGAATTACTTCGCGGTATTTTCTCTAGATGTCCCTCCGGATTTTTCAAACCTGATACATAATATGCCCCAAACACTGTTGGAGCTGCTCCGTTCATTCAAAAACCGTGATACCATCCGAGATTGGTTGAATGATCTTTTTTCTATCGTACAAGATCCGAAAAAATATTATAGGTATTTTAGGCAAGAGCGGAATACACTGCTTGATTGTAAAGTCTTGATAAACCTTGTTATTCCCAAACAACGGGTTAGAGGGGCTGAGATTGAAACCGTTGATTTTAGATCTTTTGTTATTGACAATTCCTTAAGAGATATACTGACTGATTATGGATTATGCTTAAAAGGAAGTAAAATAGGACCCAGTAAACATCAGTGCGGGAACGGTGCCAATATTCCTATTACTCCGTTTATTGTTTGTCTGGCACAATCAAAGCTCAAATGTAGATGGGCAAACCAAGTTGATGAAACTGACGGAGAAAAACTTTTTTCGCTTGTTGGCGTGGGTGCAATTGGATCGCATATCCTCAATAACTGTTTGCGGTCCGGGTATGGTAAATGGACGATTATCGATCATGATTATTTCTGGCCGCATAATATCGCGCGGCACGTGTTAACAAGCAACGATATCGGCTATTCTAAAGTAGAATCATTGGAAAAAATTGCGAACCACATCCAGTCTGATTCTGACCTCGTTGCTATTGCATCAGATGTTTTTGGCAAAGACAACTCTGTAAGCATGGCTTTTGGCCAATCAGATATCATATTGGATGCATCGGCGTCCATTGCCGTTGAACGCCATCTTGCATTGGATGTTCGATCCGATGCGCGAAGAATTTCCTGCTTCTTGAACCCGCAAGGAACAGCAACCATCATGCTGCTTGAGAGCGCCGACAGGTCGGCTCGGTTGGATTTGTTGGAAATGCAGTATTACCGGGAGCTGCTGAAGAATGAAAAGTATTCGGATCACATGTCATTACCAGAGACTATGATATACGCTGGGACATGCCGCAGTATTTCAAGCCGCATATCACAGGATAATGTTTCTCTAAGTGCGGCATTATGTTGCAAAGCAATCAAATTGCATACAAGCAATGCCGATGGGAAAATAATTATATGGACTCACGCCTCTGATTCTGTTGAAAAAGAGTCTTTTATGGCAGAGAAATGGATTACACGTGAATATAATGGTTGGCAAGTAGAGTTGTCATTATCGTTGCTTAATGAAATGCAGGCGGATCGAAGAAGAGCTTTACCTAACGAAACTGGTGGCGTTCTTATTGGAGCATATGATATAACAAGAAAGCGTGTTTATGTTGTTTGCCAAGTGAAGGCACCAGATGATAGCATTTCCTCTCCAACTTCTTTTATCAGAGGCTGCGCTAATCTGCCTGAGCGTCTTGAATATATTTATAAGACTACTTTAGACAATCTTACTTACATTGGCGAGTGGCACTCCCACCCCAGTGCCAATACTCAAAAAAGTATGGATGATGAAAAGTTACATAAAGCAATCGTTGACTATAATCGTGAGAACTGCCTCCCGGGTTGTATGATGATTCTCGGCACCGATAATTTCAGCATCTATCTCAACGAATGAGCGAACTGATATCACACTCTAGGAGCAGATGGTACAAATCATATAGAGTCACGATAAAGAGAAGTGCGGCAGTGTTATGCCGCATTTTTCTTTGTCGTGATCTACGGAATAAGGTGCTTCGCACTGGAAAGGAGAAGTCCATGAATATCCGAAAGCCCGTTGATTACAGTGCAATGTATACTGGTTTGGATCGGGCGCTGGAAAGAAGCCTGCCGCAGATGAAATTATATCTCGAGATTGGAAAATTGGTCAGCGCCAGAACGGAAAAAGGAGCAGCGGTGGCGGCAGCGGAGTATCTTGCGGCCAAGTATCCCGATAACTCTGGGTTCTCGCCTCGGAATCTCCGCCGGATGCGGGACTTTTTCCGCACCTATGAAGCCACACCTGACATTCTGAATGAGGCTCTTCTGATTGGGTGGACGCAGAACGTGGTTATCATGGAGGCAGATCTGTCCATGGATCAGCGGCACTGGTATCTTCGAGCTGCTTTGCAGTTCGGATGGTCAAAAGTGGAGCTGCTCCGGCAAATCAGTGATTCCGCTCATGAGAAAATGGAGCTCGACGTTTCGACCGGAACATGCTATACTGACTATGACAAACCGAGACAGGAGAGACGGGATGACGAGGCTCCTTTTTGTGTGTCACGGCAATATTTTCAGGAGCCCGATGGTCGAGTATGTTATGAAAAATCTGGTGAAAAAGGCTGCGATGGAGCATTTGTTTCACATTGCCTCAGCTGCTACCAGTCGGGAAGAAATCGGCAATCCAGTCTATCCTCCTGCCTAGAGGAAACTGGCGGAGCATGGAATCTCCTGTACCGGCCACGCTGCCCGGTAGCTCATCAACAACGACTACAAGAAATACAATCTGCTGATTGGAATGGACAGAGCCAATCTGCGGGATATGTACCGAATCTGCGGCAGAGACTTTGTCGACAAAATTCATCTCCGGATAGATTATTCCGATTACCTTGGCGATGTTGCCGATCCGTGGTACACGGAAGATTTCGAGACAACCTGGCGGGACGTGTTGGCGGGGTGCCAGGGGCTGCTGGGCAGCCTGTATTCGCAGTTGCACAAATAAATGCATAAACATTGGGATTTTGCCCACAATGGGAGTGCTGGTTTAGTTAGCCACAGTTACTGGAAAGCGATTGACGGTGACTGTAGATGACTGAGAGCGCCTTGAGCTCTTGACAAATACAGATTCACCAGATACACTAAACTCAGTGATTAGGGTGCAGATGCTTTCGGGGCCTGTGACTGGGGGAGTCCCTGCAGGGACTCCCTTTTTTATAACCGAAAGTGATGATATGAAGAAGCCATTTATGACCGATGACCAGCAACTGCAGAAGATGCGGGACAAGCACCTGATCCACGTCGAGCAGCACCTCCGCTCTGCTTTGTCATTTGCTTTCTGTGACACATTTGGAGATAACCAGGCGGCATATTTAAATCAGAACAACTATGATACTGGAAAGCCGCCCCAAAAAAGCAAAGATTCAGCGGCTTACAAAAAATGTTTGTTGCCACTTTTGAAGAACAGGACGGACTATCCATATATTTGAACATCACAGAAGAGTGCATCAAAATGTTCCTTTAGAGGTATTGGTGAATGCGTTGACATTTGGAACTCTGTCAAAAATGCACAGCCTATCAAAACCACAGATCCGGTCCGCCATAAGCCAGGAGTTTCCGGCAATCAACGAAAAGCAGCTGGGCCAAATTTAAAAAGTTCTTACGGTTTTTTGGAATGTCTAGCCCATGGAGAAAGACTTTTTTCGTATCAGTGTGCCGGACATGAAATTCTAGATTTTCCGCTTGACAAAAATAGACCATACCACGAAAAGGAAGCCAATACATAATATGGCAAACGGGATTTTTCACTGTGGTGTTGAGCCTTCGCTATTTGCTACCGGATGACGAGTTCCTAGCGAATAAAGGACATTTGTCGCAATTACTTGCAAGAGCCACCAAACGGAATCGGCATCTTTCGGTAGCGGAACTGTTGGAAATCATGGGGCTTCCGAGTAACTGGAAACGAATCATCGCATATATAAGTGTGAAAAGTGAAGTGGTGACAAAGAGTCACCGGATAAATGAAATATCAAAATTGTGGAGCGCTCTGGATGGATAGCTAATTAATTTATCAGTGAGAACTTGGCTGCAGGCATCTGGAAAATACTTTATGACAGCAAAGGATAAATTTACTTTCGCTATAAATCCTACCTGAAAACAAGAAAAGAGCAAGAGGTTAAGAAGAATATTCCGATAAAACCCAATGACGGAAGATAAGAACAGGTGGGGTAATTATGGTACAATTACTTGATAATATAACATCATATCTTTTTGAGAATAAAGAATGGTTGTTTTCCGGATTTGGGCTAAGTGTAATTACGTTCGCAGTATCGCACTTCAAAAAACGTTCGCAGCCTGCTCAAGATCCGGTAACCATAAATGGAAGCGGTAATCAGATAGCTTCTGTAATTATTAACATTAATTATGATTTGGTAGGAATTACTATACTTTCCGTGCTACTAGGATTTATTATATTTTCCGTAATAGGGAATCTTAGTGGTAAATTGACTGGATCAATAGTAGGATTTATAGCTGTCAGCATATCCCTAGGAACAACTTTGAGTTCTTGGTGTGTAGTGTTTACACTGTATCGGAAGAGTATTACAAGGAAACTGGAAGTTGAAAATATTTATCTCAGCTCAATTAATAACACAAATTCCAATATTTCAATGAATAAATGGGTTGACTTTAGAGAAATCACACATACATATGTGATTAAAAAATTCGACTTATATGCAGAAAATATGTGTGAAGGAAGAGTGACTTCAAAGCAATTTGATAATACAGTAGCATTCAGCGTTTTTGGAGAATCCGTTAATATTGATTCCAATAAAGCGTATGGATTTGATCTTATTTCCGATCCCGAGGAGAAGCGTAAAATCAATCCAATTCCGGTTAAGCAGAAGAACATATCCTCAATTTTAAAGATTCCACTTTCTACTAATTCAAATTCGAAAATCGGTAATGTGGTGAGGTGCAAATTTATCACTAAGATTACGGGATGTATGAAGTATGGTAAAGACTACGTTAGTGCTTATGCTGCTTCAAGCACGAAGACGCCCATAAGGTTTAAGATTAGACTGCGCTTTGAGGATGATTTCCCTAAAAATGTGCGCGTATATCATATTGATTATTCAGAGTTCCTCCCCAAAATAAAATTTGACGGTATTCTTTATCAAGAAAGTAGTTCACCCTGTGAGCATACGTATGTTGATGAGACAATCATAAAATCTAGGCATTATCAGAAAATATATATTTTTGAACGCGAACAGGAAAACCCGCAATCAAACTCGCTGCGGTCGTGACTGCCAGATAAATTGGCGGTTTTAGAACTCTTATGGCAACCTATATCCTTTTGCCTATATACGAACAATTCTCGAGCCTGATTTCGAATCTCTGGTGTTGCATGATGGCTACAGTAATTTGCCTCACGATAAGAGCATTAAGTAAAATATCCGAATTGTAATGATATCCCACGGCATCAAGACGGTCACCGGAAAAACAGAGTGGATAGCCTCGACTATTGACCGGATGCTGAGCAATGAAAAATATGTGGGTCAAGTGCTGATGCAGAAGACCTATACGCCGGATTTCTTGACGGGAAAGCAGGTAAAGAACCCGTGACAAAAGGAGATGTACCTGGTAGAGAATGCCCATGAGCCGATTATTGACTAGGAGATCTTTGACAAAGTGCAGAGAATGAAAGGACGGATCAAGCGCACAGCCGACAAGCAGATGAAAATGTGAGTGTGAACTTGTCCGCTGGAAAGAAAGCAAATTTGCGAGAAACGGGAAATCTAGATTGTATCACCATCACAGATGGACATTACACGAACACCTACTTTTTCAAAGGCGGCTTTGCTGTAAGGGTGTGGTTGTGATGTCAAAACGTAAAGCCCAAGGGGCAAGGCACATAGTACCTTGCCCCTTGGGCTTTTTATAATTGATGGTAAAGTTGTGTCTGCAGGCATAACTTTACCGCAATGTACGACGAACTAATGCTACTAAAAAATATGATAAAAGGAAATAACCAATGATACTTTCCGTAGCAATCAGACATAAAAGCAAATAATTTTCTGGAATTACCAAGAGTGGACTATATCCTAACCCAATAAATGCAAAGCAAGAATTGATGATGCTATCCATCAGAAAAGTCCAAACAAGTTTATCGGATATAATGAAAAAGAATGCCAAATAAATAAAGACATACGTAATCAAGGTCACCAACATTGTACAAGCAACTCTAGCCGGATTCAGCCCATAGCGACCTATTATATCAATCAATCTGTAACCGAATGCAAGGCCGTACCGATGATCTTCAACCGCAGCTTTTTGCCTGCATCTCATATGTGCTAAAAAGGCTTGATCCTCCCAATCGTATTGGCCGATAATATGATAATTTTCTTTTATCAGTGCAAACTGAGCCGCTTTTGAATGATTATCTACCGAGCCGTTATGAATCATCTGCTGAACATCCCGGGTGTCCCAATTGATATTGATTTGTCCTAAATTAATCATATTTTTTAAAGACATTGACTGAAGAGACCCGTTTTCTTCACCCTCTTTCTCAAATGCCATCATTGAATAATTAACAGCATTATTCATACTAATTCCATAGCATTTAAAATCAAATATGCGAACAGTCGATTCAAACTTTGCAAGGTCTAGCTTAAAGATACCTTTCGGATCGATCACTTTTGTATGTTGAAAAAATACCAACCCGCCAAATTGAACACTGACAAAACTTGGCGCTTTCTGAAATGTGGCACTATTACACGTGAAAATTTCATTGAAAGCTGATTTTTTAAATGAAACAGACTTATCAAATCGAGCAGAACTGAAGGTGGCTTTACGTTCAAATGTGCTAAGTAAAATATTAACATTCGATTTAAATTTGGCTTTTTCAAAAGAGGCTTCTTGGGTAAAAGTCACAGATAAAAAAGAAATATCCTCTTTAAATGTAGCCTTCTTCATCGAAAGATAGCCTATTCTTTGTTTTTCAATTCTTACTTTACAATTAAAAGTTGTACAATTCGCAATCAGATCGGGGACGAACTCCTCTCCAGGATATTTTTTGATCCATTCTTTTTCTATTTCTTTCAAATTTAAATCATCAACAATCAAATTGCTAATGTCGATAGTTAACGAATGATTTGCTGTGACATCCTCTATGATAGATGAGGTGGAAATAGAGCGGATATCACTATCCGATTTCATATCCATTCTGCTGCATCTGCCCTTTCATATATTTTTGTTACAAGAACTGAGTTTTCTATTCCTCATAAGTTTACATTTTATTTAGTGTATCACATATAGCAGACATTTTCTACAAAGCACTTATATTGGTAGATAATATTTGCTTTAAACTCTTCGAAATTGTGCTTTGGCATAAAGTGGTCCCCCATTATTTTAGGTTGGTATGCAAAAATTATATCATGTTCAGGAAAGTCTTCCTCAGAAAATTTTTGGAGGTTCAGATTGTATCACCTTCACATGTAATCAAAACAGTATAGATGCAGTAAGTACAAAATCTACGGCATCTATACTGTTTTCGCTTTCCATAAAAATCCCGAATGCGAAAGCATTCGGGATTTTTACTTATTATCTATTCGCTTTTTTCAATTTCTGCTGCATATCTTGGATTTGGATAACGAGCACCCAAGAGCACATTGGCAAGAGATGAATTTTCATATGTTTTCAATTATCCCACTCAGGATAATCTGGTGCCCATTCCACATATTCTATCTTTTGATAACGTCTTTTTGTGTTATGTTTTTGTTGATGTGTGCCATTTGGATTGAGTTGATTGCTGTGATTGTTTGATTTAGCTCTGTATGTTTTGTTGTTTGGATTGTTTTGATTAGCCCAGATATTCAGCAGTTCTTGACTATGGGTTTTTCCAGACACTTTTTTCATAGCTTCCCTACCTTCTGAGCCAAGAAAGCCACGCTCTTTGTAATGAGCGCGGCAGCAAATAACGGATACTGTTGCTTTACACGCATCAAAACAAAGCCAACGATACACATCTTTTGGCTCGAATTTGTCGTGTAAAGCGATGAAACATAGGGGGACTACTAAAAGTCACACACAACTATTTTCTCAATTCATAACGAGCATCAGAAAGAATTGATTAGTTTCATAGCTTACTCGTTTCATTGTGAGGTATTCAAAGTTATTCCCGGAGCCTGTTTTATGTGCTCGTTGCATAAAGACAGAGCTAGTTGAAAACCAATAAGAATACTTATCTGTAGTATAGCTCTAAAATGCTATAAAATCAACCTATTTGAGGAACAGAGCGAAAAAGTATGGTGTGCTGCTGAGACTATGCCTAACGGAAGTAACTTATACAGTGTACCAAATCTGTTTTGTTGTGCGGGGCCCCATATTCTTCTGGCATCTATACTGTTTCAATAATCCATAAAAATGACCACACCTTTCGGTGTGGTCATTTTTATGGGTACCGTAGGAAATTAAATTGCTCGGGC
>ULXL01033281.1_pt1 | contig 25471 bp, 24 predicted proteins | sample 1961241 | NCBI WGS metagenome assembly ULXL01 (sample SAMEA4835837, study PRJEB28245) | human gut metagenome | biome: gut microbiome; material: fecal sample | place: Denmark | collected 2008
ACTCTCCTCCTTTAAATCGTGATTGAAATACCTAATTGGCTTTTTTCTCTTCTTCGCAACAGATATTTCTCGTTTCATTCCTTCTGTAATGACATCACCAAAAACCCACACTTCTTTACAAAGCCCTAAAAGAACATAGTTGATTTTGTGAATCGCAATGTTTCTTTCAAACAGGTCATCGTCATTTATGAATTGCGGGTATAAAAGATGTGGTGTTATTGGTATGTTTTTCTTTTCAAATGTGAATCTACTATACTCTCTAGCTTTTTGAGTATTCTCTTCTATGTTTCCTCTATATGGAGAACATACATACACAAGTGGGTAGAACTCATCAGTTAGATTGAATTTGTTTAGTAAATCTTTATAATCAAGAATCTCTCCGTCACTTGCCATTATTCTTGCCTCCTTTCTTTGGTTTTGGAGAAACACCTTCTCCTAAATAACAGTCAAAGAAAAAAGGCTATATTTTAGCCTCTCGTTTAATCTTTTTTATAAAATTCACATTCATACCCGTCAGCTCTTAAAAGTAAGCCTTTAATCCAAGGAGGGGTTTCTCCCATTTGTTCACATACCTTTTCAAGCGACATCTCTTTACTACATTCAATTATCATTTCATCATGGACGTGTCCTACTATAAAACAATAAGATAACCTTTGCATTGCATAACACAAGATGTCTCTACTAATGGCTTGTATAATGTTTTCTACAAACTTTGGACCGTAACTTTCTAATCGTTCCCACTTTTTAGTAGCACCTACACCTTCATATGTTACACTTTCTGATCCATATTGATTAATTTCAATCTTAGGTTTTACATAGGCTAGTCTTCTACCACTTGGTAATTCAATAAAGAGCATCCCACTTTTATAAATGAACTTTAATCCATGAGTTTCAGTTTTAGTTCTATTTCTAACTGCAGTTTTTATTGCTTTATCTACTGCCCACCACATTTCCACGATGTGTGGATTTGCTTCTCTCCAGGATTTAACAAGAGGTTCTAATTCCTCTTCTTGAAGTCCCATATCAATGGCTCCCATTGCTTTCAAAGCTCCAACAGAGCCACCATAGCCACAGGCTAATTCTGCAATTTTTCCTTTTTGTCTTAAGTGTCCATTTACTCCATGCTTTTCAACTGGGACTTTAAACATAGCAGAGGCTGACTGACAATAGATATCACCATTGTTTGCAAATACATTCATCCTCCACTTTTCATTTGCTAGAAAAGATAAAACTCTAGCTTCAATTGCAGAAAAGTCTGCTACTATAAACTTCATACCTTTTCTTGGAACAAATGCTGTACGGATAAGTTGAGATAAGGTATCTGGAACATCATATAGAGTTTCAAAAGCATTATAGTCGCCATACTTAACTAGCTCTCTGGCATCTTTTAAATCTTCTATATGGTTTTGTGGTAGGTTTTGTAATTGTATAATCCTTCCTGCCCATCTTCCTGTTCTATTAGCACCATAGAATTGAAACATACCTCTAGCACGATTACACCAGCAACCTGCATTCTTCATGGCTAGATATTTCTTTACTGAAGATTTAGATATTTGCTGTCTTAGTTCTAAAACTTCAGCTATTTCTTTTGGAGCATCTTTTATCATTTCATTTACTTGCTTTTTACCTAGTGACTCTGCCTCAACTCCATTATTGTTTAACCATTCTTTCATTTGCATGACAGAATTTGGATTTTCTATATTAGTTAGGCTTTGTAGTTTCTCTGATGCTTTTTGCTTTGCTATTTCATCAAACTTTATAGCATTTTCTACAAGTTCCATATCAAGAGCAATTCCTCTATCATTTATTTCTTGATCCAAGTGGTACTCATCCCATAAGAACTCTGGCACAGGATAGCTTTGTAATCTTTCCTGGATAGATACTTCAACTTCAACATCTCGCTTATTATACTTTTTGAAAAGCTCCCATTTTACCATATCATGTTCTGGTAGGTTTCTTGTTCTACTACCATTTGTTTTTGTTGGATTACAAGGAACACAAAAGTACTTAATTAAGTCTTTACCTTCTTTTAGTTTTTGTTCTTCTAATCCAAGCACAGAACCAACTCCAGCAAGTGATAAAGGGAGTCCTAAATAAGCAGACCATATCATAGAGCATCTCCAAGAACTAGGGTCTAAAAACTCATTAACTGTATCTTCATCAATGCTGTAAGATATAAAGTATTCAGGATAATATTTTGATATGTAGCGAGATAAACACACTCTTTCAAAGTTAGCATTATAAGCCCACTTGATTACTTTATCATCAACAAGTGCCTTTAAAACTTCTTCTGGTATCTTTTCTCCTAAAGCTAAATCGACAACTTGTACTTCTTCATGGTTTATTGAATACGCAAATAGTAGAATTTCAAAGTTCTCTGATTCAGAGTATTTGTAGACACCACACTTTGATAGGTCGATGTCAGAAAATGTTTCTATATCAATAGAAATAGTTTTTATTTCTTTCATTGCTTTACCTCCTATTATGATTAAAGCGGTAGATTAACTACCGCCTTATCTTATTTCATAAATTCTTTCATTCTTGCTTTGTGGTATTCTTCATCTCTTTTTTCTTGTTTAGCTCTTCTCTTTTCTGCATTAACATCACAAGCTAATGAGTAAAGTGCAGTTAATGACCATATTCCTAATAAGAATATGAAACCAATTATTACGATTATTGCTAAAACTGTCTCCATTCTTATTAACCTCCTATCCCAAGAAATCTTCTTCATCACTTGTAGCAAAATCATCTTCAGCTCTTGATTTTCCACCAAGACTTTCGCCATCTTTAATCTTTTGAAGATTATTTAATCCACAAGCTATACCTTTATTTCCGTTTGAGTTGAAAGCATATAAATTAATACTTGCTCGTCCATATACTCCACTATAAACTTCTGCACGTTCGATAATAGGTTGACAAGCTTCATCAACTATTCCAGGTGCTGCTGCTGAATTTGCATTTATAAAGTAGCATCCTTTATAAGCCTCATCATCTGGTCTTTCTAAATCTCCGTCTCTAAGAGGTGTTTTTATTGCTTGTAAAGGTGGCACACTTTTTCCTGTACCCCTTAGTTTGCTTTCTCCTTCTTTATATGCCGCTTCTATTGCCTTTTTAATTTTCTCAACTGTTACTGTGTCTGTTTTTGGAATTATTAATGACACACTATATTTTGGTGTTCCTCCATTTATTGACTTTGGCTCCCATACATTACAGTAGCTCCATCTTGTATTTACTCCTGTGATAACTTTTGTCGAATTAAAACTATTATTCATACTTATTTTCCTCTCTTTCCTCTATAAAATCATTTATTTCCATGGCTGGTCTTTTATCGCTTTCCAGTACAAGCGTTGGTTTTCCTTGAGGTTTATAAATTAGATTTCCTAATACCTCATTAAATTTTGTTCTTCCTAGAAGATTGGTCATTGCTGTAATTCCTAGAACTTTCTTTTCATAAGGATCATATCCTGCATTTTTAGCTGCTGTTGCTACTTCTTCTTCATTTAAGTATTTTCGATTAGAACGTCCTTCCACTAGTTTTAACTTAGGATAATTCTTTCCGAGTAAAGCTTGTTGTAAAGCATAATCTTTTACATCAGATACCCAAGATACCAAGTCACTTGATTTAATAAGAATTGATGATATCTCTTCATCTGTTAGTTCAGCAGGTTCTTCAAAATCATACTTTGCAAGTTCCATGTTGTATTCAGCCCTTTTTCTACAAGTTGCTTTTATCTTACAAAACTGACAATGGTCTCCTGCTTTGAACTCACCTTTTCCTTCGTAGGCAAGTTCTGCTATTGGTTTTAGTGTGTTTTCTGCCCAACTATATAACTCTGTAACACTCATGTTTGAAACACTGATGTTTTCAATTCTTGGCTGATAAATCACCATGCATACTTCTTCAATGTCATATAAGCTGTTAAATAGTTCTAGAGCTCCAATCGCATAGCACATCATTTGTGAATTGTCTTCGCTCTCAACTTCTACACCTTTACCATACTTAAAATCAATTATATAAAGCATTTTGTCTGCTATGATTAAGCAATCTCCTGTTCCAAATCCTTCTGGAACAAACTTTGAAAAGTCCAGTTTTTGTTCTATTAAAACAAGTGGGTCTTTACAATAGTTCTTTGCATCTTCTATAACTTCCATGACGTAACTGGCATAATCGTTAGTACATCGTTCCATTTCTTCATTATAGTAAGATAAACTATCAGTTGGATCTTGCATTTTAATTCCAAGCATCGACTTAACTTTATACTCACAAAGTGTGTGTGCATCTGTACCTTCTTTAGCATATTCAGATGTTGTGTCTTCTACTTCAGCACATAACTTTGCAGAAGGAGGACAATTCAGCCATCGCTTACTACTAGATGCTGATAATATTGCATGACTGCTCATATTAAATTCCCTCCGTTTCTTTTAATAGCTCATCATATTTTGATGTGTCTAATTCAGATAACTTGTTAACTCCAAATTTAGTAAGTAGCCCTTTTACTTCAGCTGTTTTTCCTGCTCTTGATTTTTCTGCTAGAACTGCTCTTACTTCTTCTAAAGTTACAGACTTTTTAATTTCTTTAGGTTTTTCTGGAGAACTTGAAAATGCTGATTCAATAGTTCCTACAATATCGTTGATTGTTGTTATGATTTCACTAACCGTAGAAAGTATTTCACTTAACTTGTTAGTATTCTTTCTTAGTTCTTCTAGTTCTAAAGATAAATTATTCATCTTGCCCATCGGTACTTCCTCCTTCCTTAATTTCTTTGACATCAACGGATTGGACTGATTGCCCAGGGTCTAATAAAAATACTTGTCTATAATCTCCAAATAAAAACTTGATGATTTTCTGTGGCAAAGTTAATTGACCACCTCGCAGTATTTTCACATTGTTGCCATTCTCATCAGTTACGTTGATTGTGACCTTATGCTTTATAGCCATCCTCTTGAGCCTCCCTTCGTTTTTGTAAGTCCATTGCCTTACAAGTACTAGGCAAAGAATTTTTTATTTTTTTTAACCTCTCTTGAAATTTTCTTTTATAAACTTCAAAATTTTTTCTTTGTGCTTATGAACACTTGGTATAGAAGTTCCCATAATGGCAGCTACTTCAGTAAGTGAATAACCTTCTAGGAAATGAAGTTCATATACTCTTTGTTGTTTTTCAGTCATCATTGAAACAACTTCTCTTAATCTATCTACCTCATCTGATGTATCTTCTACAGCAGTTGTATTATCTGCAAGATAGATACACTTATCTTGGTTTCCATCTTCATCAAAGATTGAATCGATAGATACGTTCCAAACCTCTTGATACTTTTCTCCTGGGTGTTTATCTTCCCATTCCTTAATATCTTGTTTTTCTTTTTCAGATATGGGTCTATGCCAATTCTTATGGTTGTAATAAACCTCTGAATCATCTAAAGAATGTAATTTCTTGATGAACTCCTCTGTTACTCCTTCCTCTCCTGGTTTGATTGTGATTTTAGTTCCATCGTCAAAGATGTAGGTGTAAGTACCTCTATTTTCTTGTTTTGTTTTATGACTTTTCATTTAAAAGTCCTCCCTTCCTTTTGCCTGTTGTTCCAGTGCAGAAGGAAAGGAAAAAAGAGTCCGTGCTTTTTTAGTACACGGACTCCTACTGCCTAATTTAGGGTGTAATAAAGAGAGGGTACTAAAATAAGCGTTTTTACCAGTAATGGTAATAATAACTTTTTATTCGTATCCTTCTGCCCTTATTGCAAATCAGGCTTCAAAATATATTTTTTTTAACTCTAGCTTTCTTGCTATAAATACGCAAAAAAGCCGAAGCTAAATTTCATATACATATCAACTTAATCGTTAACATATATACAAAATTTAACTCCGGCTTGTAGATAACTCACTATCGGTTTCTCTGCTCGGTAGTTTTAATATTTTATTTTTTCTTCTTTTTTAAGCTCTCGTCTATCTGCTTTTTTACTTCTTTACCAGATATCTTAAACTTTCCCTTTTCATTTTTTAATTCATAATCTAGAATTTCGCCAGTTTCATCAACTTTTACATCAAATAACCTTTTTGATTCCGCATTCCTAATTGCTATAGCTGCTGTCATTTACATTGCTCCTTTCTTAAAATGGTAATGGTTCTTCTGGATCATCCTCTAAATCGTCCTTCATAAATGCGTCTATAGCAGTCATTACGTCATTATTTACTTGAGGATGTTTCATTCTATCTTTTACAGTTGAGTATAATTCTTCCAATAAGTGTCCTATTGGATAGTCATCTTGTGTAGTTGCTAATACTTGTGTTCTGCCTCGTGGTACATACATTACTGCTTCTTTAACAAATGCAGAATTATCGCCAACACGATGCACATCTTTTACTATATTCATCAAGTAGAAGGTTGAGCCGTTCTTCAATCTTAGATTATAGCAATCTCCATTAATACTTGTATTAGGACCAAATGTTTTTGAAACATATACATTATCAGTTACTTCCTCAGGATACTCACATTCTGACTGTCTGTAATATGTTTCAAGACTAAACAATGGATGTGTACTTTCTCCATTACAATCAACAAGTTGTCTATCTAAATCAAACTGAGTTTCAACATTCCAGTATATTTTTTCTTGTATTGTGTCTGATTTTAGTTTTTCTATAAAACTTACAAGATACTTTTCTGTCGAGGTTAAATTTGCTAAATCCACGGAAATTAATGTATCAACACTTACATTTAGTAATTTTGCTGCAGTTACTATAAATTCCACACTTGGTTCTGCTGCATTATCACCTTTTTCAAGTCTTGACATATAACCTAAGCGAATACCTGCTTCTTTTTCAATCTGACCTATCTTTACATCAGAATTATCTTTTAATAATTCACGAATGTTTGAGAAACATATGGTTTTATTAAAGTTTTTATGTTGGTTTCTAATTGCATCTAATTCTTCACAAAGGTTCATCCATTCTTTCATCTCATTTTTCATTATTTCTTGATCAGCTATAGCCTCAGCCTTTGTGTTATATTTTGAAACAATTGCTTTATAAATACCTCTAGGGTCGTCTAAATCTTCACCCCAGTTATTTATTAAACCTTTTATTCTCATTGATTTCATCCTGAACTCGCCTACTTTTCGAGATGCTAGTTGATAGTAATCTAAGACTTCCTCTTTTTCTACATGCCCTTGTTTAGCAACTTCAATAAATCCTTTAATTTTAGTTTTCAAGTCTATATCACTCAATTTACTATCTAAGATATTATCTTTTTGCATTTTTATCCTCCCTTTTGTTTGTATCTGCAAATATTATATTATTTTACTTTTTATTTGTCAATAGTTGCAAAGTAATTATTTTATTTTTTTATTATTGCAAGTATATGCAAATGATTTGTAGTTTTTTGTCGCTATATGTCATTTTTTGCAACTAAGTGCAAATCTACTGTTCACTTTCTATCTTCTTACCTATCAATTAATAACATATAGTAACAAGATTAGTTGAACCACTATTATTTCTTAAATTTCCTATTATAATAGTACTAAATAGCTTGACTTCCGCCCAATTAAGAGTGATTAATGTAATACCAATCAGATAGGAGGAATATCTATGAATAAATTTTCAATTGTCGGTAAGTGCTTAAATATTACCAAGCTAGATTCTAATAAGTATATTATTAATATTATTAGCAACTCACCAATGCATAAAAACATTACAATACCTATTAGAATTTCTAAAAGTAATTATATAAATAAAATAAAAGAAAATGACCTACTTGGAATTAATGGAGTTATTGATATCCAAGATTCCGATATTGTCTTTGTAGCATCAAAAGTAATATGGCTACCAGAAAAATAAAAAGGTTTCCCTAAAAGGAGACCTTTTTTAATACATATTATCAATTTCATCTATTATAGGCAAAATTAATTCGATTTTATTTACTATTCTTTTTTGTTCTTCTATCGGTGGAATTGGTATTGGTTGTTTTAATAAGCCTGTTTTTTTCAAATTATAAAAAGCTTGACCAGACTTATTTATATTAGGCTTACACATATTCTTGTGAAATCTTGAACTAATATAATACATTGCATATTTAGGATTTAAAACTTCCTGATTTTTACTTCTTATTATATAAACAAATCCTCCCGCCGTAATATTATTTAAATCTTCTTCTACGTATGCTGTCTTTCCCATTTGCTCTATACTTGTAACAGATGGTGTTAACAAGTCTCCTTTTTTTAGCCTTAAATAATTTTTTCTCTCTTCAACATAAATATCATCATCTTTCAATAAGCACTGAAAATTATTATTTATGTTTCCCCCTCTTAAAATTCGTAATGCGTTTTCTGATTCTTTACATTGCTCCGTTTTCTTAAAAGATAGTCCAGTATCAATTGATAGCACTTCTTCAAGTTGTGTCCATTTCCAGTTGTTTGGTATCTCATATACATTGTCAAACTCATATGTTTTTATATCATTTGTAACAAACTCATTTGGATTATTTAAACATAAATTTCCTGTTATTGCACTATCTATAATTGAATATTTCATTGAATCGGGGAAATTATTCTTAATTTTTTCCAACTCTTCTTCAATATGCTTAATCTCTTCTAATTTACTAAATAATTCTTCTATTTTTAATACTATTCTTTTTTGTTCTTCTATTGAAGGAATTGGAATAGCATAGTTTCTCAAATAATTTAATGATACAAATTGTTGAACACCTCCCGTTGCATCTTTTTTCATATTAGATTGTGCATATTTTAAATAATATAATAAATATTTACTAGAAATAAATTGTTTAACAGGGTTTTTAAAAAGCGCTACATTTTTTATACAAAATTCTCTATCTTTATTCACAAGAACTGGATTTCCAATGCTACCTATCATTGCAAATAATATATCTTCATTATCCACCTTGGATCTATCATTAATTTTCTCGGCATCTTCCTCCGAAATTAACTTCACATTTTCAAAATCTAGCACTCCATTCTCATTTAGGTTTTTACTTGTTATTAATGGTATTCCCTCTGAAAAGTATCTCGGACTATCATGTGTTCCATCTCTAACATCAATCGCAAAATACATTTTTGTCCAGTACCAATTTTCTGGTAATTTATATGGAATATTATTATCATCAAATGGTTCTATCTTCTTATCCAGTTTTATTATTTTATCACTAATAAGTTTATTATGTATTTTTTCTATCTCTTCTTTTATTCCTTTGATGTCAGAATCATTTTTTTCATACCTACTTAAATTTCCTGTGAATGCACTTGTTAATATGGAATATTTCATTTCTTCTACTATCATTATTCTTTCACTCCAATCAACCTAATTATTTCTTCTAGTTTTGAATCCAACCTTCTTTCCAATTGTTCTCTTTTACTAATAAAATTTTTAATTGTTTCTTCTGGTGAAAGTATAACTTCTTCTTCAATTGGAAATCCACATCTATCTAGATTAAAATTATCTTTCTCAATTTCTTCAAAACTATACTTTTTAGACTTCCACGTATCTAATATTGAACCATCATTTCTTTCGTCTTTTATTTCAATCCTATTATTCCACCATTCTACAATAGATTTCATATGTTTCAAGTCAACTGGTTTAGTTTTACTAAATGCTTTGTATCCTTCTGGCATATCCATTCTATAAAACCAAGTCTCTTTTGTTTTTCCTTCTTTATTAAAAAATAATAAATTAGTTGCAATTGATGTATACGGTGCAAATATAGAACCTGGTAATCTAATTATTGTGTGAAGATTACACTCCTCCATTAATTTCTTTTTTATATTTACCTTTGTATTGTCATTACCAAATAAAAATCCATCTGGTAATACTATACCTACTTTTCCATTTTCTTTTAATCTATACAAAATTTCAACCATAAACAAATCAGCCGTTTCCGAATTTCTTAATTGTTCTGGAAAATTTTGTTGAACAGATTTTTTTTCTGTACCACCATATGGAGGGTTCATTAATATAATATCAAACTTATCATCTTCTTCATAATCTCTAACATTTTTTTCAAGAGAATTTCCATGTATAATCATTGGCTCATTGATATCATGCAATAACATATTAGTAGTACATAATAAATATGGTAATGGTTTCTTTTCTACCCCATAAAATGATTTGCTTAATATCTCATTTTGTTTTGTATCTGTAATATCTTTTTTCATATGATTTAACGCAGAAACTAGAAATCCACCAGTCCCACAGGCAAAATCTGCTACTGATTGACCTACTTTTGGATCTACCATTTGAACTACAAACTCAGTAATAGCTCTTGGAGTATAAAACTCTCCTGATTTTCCTGCTGATTGTAAATCTTTTAATATTGTTTCATATATTTCATTAAATGCATGTCTAGTCTGAAAATCAGTTAAATCAATTTCATTTAAAACATTTACAACTTGTCTAATTAAAACTCCATCTTTCATGTAGTTATTTAAATCTTCAAATATTTCTTTTACTATTCTTCCTCTAACATCAGTATCTTCTGTTATTGGCAGGTCTTTTAAAGTATTAAATAAATTGATAACAAACGTTGATAGTGAATCACCTGTCATCGCTTTCCCATCTTTATTATCAATTGCCCAGTTTCTCCATCTATATTCTTCTGGAATAATTGATTTATAATTATCTTCTTCAATTTCCCATTCTTCTTCTTTAGCATCATAAAGTTTCAAAAATAGCATCCATACTATTTGTTCTATTCTTTGTGCATCTCCGTTAACACCAGCATCTTGTCTCATGATGTCTTGAAGTCTTTTTATCATTGTTCCAAAATTCATTTGTTAAACACACTCCTTACAATAAATTATACTTTCTAATTCTTTAATCATATTTTTATAGTTTTCTTTACCACCAAATAATTTTACAATTGGTACAATTCCACCAAATCTATCAAAATTATTTAGTTTCAAAACATCAATTCTTTCTATTTCAGATATATCTTTGTTTTTATAAACATTTAACATTTCCTGAATTATTTCTTTTTGTGTTTCATTAAATCTATTCATAAACTCTTCTTTAGATTTAACTTTTTCAATTCTATCTTTCTTTCCTATAATTTCTTTTCCATATGTGATACTAGATAATAAATCAAAAATATCAACATTGGTGTCTTCTGCTTCTTCAATTAATGCCTCAACCATAACCCCATCATTATATAATTGATTTAAAAAATCTTGTTTACTTTCAGCTTGATGCCATTCCGCTTCAAAATTCTCATATTCGTTATATATTTTTTTTAAATTCTTTCCAGAATACTCTGATATTGACTCAGTAATAAGTTTTCCATTAGCATCGTAATATTTAACTGACTCTGTTAATATTGTCACTTCCACATTATTGATGTATATCTTCTTACGACTTTCATCTCCTCCATCAATAATAACTGGTGGCTGTACAGGACCATCTGGGTTATATGTTCCAGGGTCAATTGGAGCATTTCCATCTCCACCATCAATTGGTTTAACTACAACTGGATCACCATCAAATTCTGGATCAGCAAATTTTGCAGAATTATTTCTAAAGTCCATAATAGTAAAATATTCTTTACCTTTCTTAGGAACTAGTCTTGTTCCTCTACCTATTATTTGCTTGAATTCAGTCATACTTGCAATTTCAGTATCTAGCACAATTAATTTTACAGTTTTAGTATCAACTCCAGTTGAAAGCAATTTTGATGTAGTTGCTACTACTGGATATGTTTCGTTAGCATCAATAAAATTATCTAGTTGTGCTTTTCCTTCTTTATCATTACTTGTAATTCTTACTACATATCTAGGATTTTTAGCAATCATATCTTGATTAGCTTCTGCTAATGCATTTCTCATTCTTAAAGCGTGTTCTGTATCAACACAAAATACAATAGCTCTAGACATTCTATCAGTTGCTTTTAAATATTCTGTTATTCTTTTAGCAACCACTTTTGTTCTTTCATCAATGACGATAGTTCTATCAAAGTCTTTTAATTCATATTCCTTATCTTCTACTAAATCTCCATCCTCATCAACTTTACCTCTTTCTGGTCTATAACCTTCTAGGTCTTTATCTAGGCTAACTCTTAAAACTTTATAAGGTGCAAGATATCCATCTTCTATTCCTTGATTTAATGTATAAGTATAAATTGGTTCTCCAAAATAAGTAATATTTGAAACATCATTAGTTTCTTTTGGAGTTGCGGTCATACCAATTTGAGTTGCACTACTAAAGTATTCTAATATTTCATGCCAGTTAGAATCATCTTTAGCACTACTTCTATGGCACTCATCAACCACAATCAAATCAAAGAAGTCTGGCTTAAATTGTTTATATATTTCTGCATCTGCACTTCTTAATTGATGATATAAAGACATATAAATTTCATAAGATGAATCCATATTTCTATTTTCTATTTTAGTCATTACCTTTTGAAAAGGCTTGAAATCATTTTGCATAGTTTGGTCTATTAAAATATTTCTATCTGCTAGATATAAAATCTTCTTTTTAGCTCCCGACTTCCATAGTTTGTAGATTATTTGAAAAGCTGTGAATGTTTTACCAGTTCCTGTTGCCATTACAAGAAGTAATCTATCTTTTCCTTTGGCTATGGCTTCAACAGTTTTATTAATAGCAATTCTTTGATAATATCTAGGTTTTTTGTTAATATCAAGCATATGGTATGGTTCTTCAATTACTTTTTCTTCTTCTGCTGTTATATTCTTTTCCGCTTTATATCTTTCCCACAATTCTTTAGCAGTTGGGAATTCATCCATCGCAAGATTTCTTTCAGCACCTGTTATCATATCATGTTCACGGAAACCAAAACCATTAGATGAATATGCAAATGGAACATCTAAATCTTCAGCATATCCAATACCTTGTTGCAACCCATCAGCAACTTGATGAGTATTGTCTTTAGCTTCAACAACAGCAATTGGTAAATTTGATTTATAATAAAGTAAATAATCAACCTTTTTTCCTGCTGACCTTTGAGTAGTATTGCCTCTTACATTTATTTTTCCAGCAGTATAATAGTATTCAAATCTCATTTGAGTTTTTGGATCCCAATCTTTATTTTGTAATGCAGGCGTTATATATTTAACCTTTACATCTTCTTCAGTCATCTTACTCATTAGCATCCTCCTTCTTAGCTGAATATTCAACTATATCTTCTAAATTACATTCTAGAGCATTACATATTTTCATCAAGATTTCCATATGAACTGGTTCATCTTTACCCATTTTAGCAATGCAATTAGAATTAATTCCTGCTAATTCTTTTAATTGCGTTTTATTGATTTTTTTATCAATTAAAAGCTTCCATAGTCTATCATAGCTTACTTTCATATATAATTTCCTCCCTATTCATGACTTTTGGTTACAATATAATTTTAACATTTTGATATATTTTTTTCAATAATATATTTAAATATTAAACTTTTTTTATTGATTTCGTGATTTTTCACTGCATTTACATATAAAAATTTTCTCATTAAATTCCCTATTTAAATAGCACATATTAAAATTTTACTATTAAACTAAAAGACTTCAACTCATTTTTTTCTTGATTCCAAGCATAAAAAAACAGCCTTCTCTAAATCTTATTAAATTTAGAAAAGGCTAAAATTCCCTTGCAATCAAAGGTTTTCTTGCAAATATAGTTCTAATTGTTTGTATCATATTTGGAGTTGTTTGGTCGATCATTGTAACGAGAGTTGCTCTGTTGATGGCTGGATAATTGTAATGAATTAGAATAATTATAAGAAAAATAATAAGTGGTTTTTTGGACTTTTTGATTTTTAGAAAGACTATTATTATTAATAAATAATAAATTAAATATAGAAAAATGTTCAATCTAGGAAATATTAACTTTCCAAAATTTATGTCTGTTAAAAATAGCGAAGATTTCTCTAATATTTGAACAAAAAAATTATAAATTGGAAGAAGAAAAGGAAAGAAAATTGTTATTAATGATAGTGGAAAAATAATAAGACTTACTAACGGAACGTAAAATAAATTATAAATAATACTCAGTATATTTATTTGGTGGTAATTGTATAAGGAGATAGGAATACTTACAAAAAAAGAAATTGTGGAAGTCTTTAGTAGTTTTAGGAGGTACGATCCTGCTATTAATGGCGAGGTTAATATCAATGTAATACTAATTATAAAAGAATATTGAAACCCCACATCATAGATAAAATATGGGTTTATTAGTATTGTGAGTGATAAAACTACTAAAAATATATATTGCGGTTTAATATAAAAATAATAAACTTTATTTATGGTAAAGAGGATAAAAAACAAAACTCCTCGTAGGGCTGATGGCGATAAGTCTAGGATTGATAGATATAATATTAAAAATAGAGAAGTAAAAAAATAGCGTTTTCTTTCTGAAATATTTAACCTTTTTAAAATTTTTAATATTATTTGTGAGAATAAAGAAATGTGCATTCCGCTAATTGCGAGAAGATGACTTATACCATTTTCTTGATAACTTGTTTTAGCTTCTTTTAGTATTGAAGATTTGTCACCTAAAATAAAAGCTTCTAAATAAGGGGATATTCTGGCTCTTTCTTTTATTTTTTGTTTTAAAAAATAGTAAATATTATTATTTTTATTAGTAATAATTAGACTAGTTGCCTGAACTGTATAATGAATATCTTTATTATACAAATATTTCTGGTAATTAAATAAATTTCTAGTTGTATTTGAGGGAGGCTTTTGAAATGTTCCAATTACTTTAACAGTATCCCCTAATTGAATTTGTTGATAGTTGGATGATTCTTTCAAATAATAATATACAAGTATTTTTTCTTTGTTTTTTATGGTTAATTTCAAGGTTTGATTATTTATTGAGACAGCAATTACCCTACCAATTAAAGATGTTGAGTTTTCATTATAAAGACTTGTTTTTGGATAGGCTAATCTTAGCAGGGAAATTAAGATGACGATTATTAAGAAAAAATAATATAGATAACTACACAGTAATATTTTCCTTAATTTTAGCAAATAAACTTTCCCCTATTCCCGAAACATTTTTTAGTTCATCGATAGTTTTAAAAGGACCATTTTGATTGCGATAATTGATAATGTCTTCAGCTTTTGAAGCACCTATTCCTGGCAGGGAATCAAGTTGTTCTTTAGTGGCCGTATTAATAGAAACTTTAGTTGATGAGGAAACATTATCATTAAAACAGGCATCGTTTTTTAGAGAATTCTCATCTTTTTGAAGGCATTGTGACTGGACTTGTTTTTCTATTTCTTTAGTTTTCTTGAAGTTAGCGACTTCTTCGTTACTGTAAACAATAATAACCATTTCATCAGTTAATTTTTTACTTAAATTAATTACTGAGGTATTAGCATTTTTAGTTAAACCACCAGCAAGGTTAATAACGTCAATTACACGAGATTCTTTTTCTAAAGAATAGATACCTGGGTTAAGTACCTCTCCTTTAATGTCAACTTTTAATAAGACCTTGGTTTGTTTTTCTTTCTTAGTAGTTTTTGATTTAGTTAAAGCTGTAGTATTATCTCCTATTAAGATTTCTTCAGTTTTTTTCTTATTAGGCTGATAACTTATTATAAATGGTAAGCAAAGACCAACTAAAATAAGTAAACTTAGAGAAACTATAATTATTTGCTTTTTATAACGATATTTAAATGTTATTTGATCACCTCCCCACTATTATTATTCGATAAAAAAAGAAAAGTTCGGCACTTTTCTAATAATTTTATGTTAATTTTTTTGTATATTGAGGAGGTTTGGAAATAATAGTACTGTCCTTAGGTGGTTGAACCTCTCCATCAACCTTCATTCCTCTATCTAAGGCAATGGAGATCGTGTCTTCAAGGGTTGTCACAGGTAGTCCTTGGAGTTGGGCGGCGGCATTTTGGGAGTTACCACCACCACCAATATATTCCATAGTTTTGCCAACATCAATCATACCTTTACTTCTAGCACTTACAGAAACTGTTTTTTCGTCAATATGTCCCATAACAAAAACGGCATCAACCTTATATTTTAAAAGATGATCGGCAGCCTTAGCTAAGGATTCACGGCGATAAATTGTGGTTGGCTTGTCACGATTTAAACTATAAGCGACAGTACAGTTACTAAATGTATCAAACTTATAGGCTTTAAAAATTGTCCCATAAAAAACCAAATCATGAACCTTCTTATCTTCATCATAGTCTGATAATAGCAACTCTCTAACTGCAAGGGTATCGGCTCCTTTAGTACACAATTTGTGAGTTACCTCATGAGTCTTCTCGCCTACATTCTTATCGAAGCGGTTGGTGTCCAAATAAATTCCTCCATATAAATAAGTATAAACATCTCTCGGACAATCAACTTTAGCAAGTAATAATAGTTGAGCAACAATTTCAGAAGCTGAGGAAACTTTAACCTTAGGAGTTCCCTCTTGATCTTTAGAGAGAGGAATATATGAATAAGTACTTTTAATCGTTGTTGCACCAGGAGTATGATGATCAATAACTATAATTTCTTTAAAACTATTTAAATGGTTTCCAACTGCTACTAATTCCTCTTTATTAGTATCCGTAACAATCAAAGAAGAATCATTATCTTTTAACTTAAGAAATTCCTGCATTGTAATAATATTATGGGCAGTTGAATTATCATCACGGACTCTTTTTACAACAGGCTCTATTGTTTCCTCTGCTTCATCAATAATTATATAGGCCTCTTTACCTAGGGATTTGCATAATGTCTCTAAGCCAATCGCCGAAGCTAAAGAATCCAAATCTGGACTGTTGTGACCAATAATAAACACTTTATTAGAAGTTGAAGTGATAACTCTTAGTAAATCTTTTATGTTTTTCAACTCTTCAGTCATGACAATTACCTCTTTTCATTTAAATAGGTATATAATAGCACAAGGTAAAGAAAAAGACAAATTTAATTGTCTTTTTTATTTCTTAGAACGAATTTTCTGTTCTCTATTTTCTTGATTCAGACCATTTTCAACACTGATTCGTTGAACAATTGTTAGAGCTGCAATAAGACAGATTGTATAACTTCCACCGTAGCTCATGAATGGTAGTGGTACTCCAGTCATTGGCATTAGTCCAAATAGTCCGAGTAGATTTACGGCTATGTGAAGAAAAATATAGAAAGCTATTCCAAAACAAATCATTGCACCTTTGTCAGTAAAACTCTTGCGACCGATACTTAAAATACGATATAAAACAAAGATATAAGCAAAAATTATGCCGAGTCCACAAATAAGACCTAGTTCTTCAACAATTATAGCAAAAATGAAGTCTGTATATGGCTCTGGTAAATATAAATATTTTTGAGTTGAATTGCCTAACCCCTCGCCTGTTAAGCCACCGTTGTTAATGGCTATGTAAGTATTACAAACTTGGTTTCCTGAGGATAGTAGTTTATCACAAGGATTACGAAAATCAGTAATACGTTCTAATTGGCGATCTAATAAAAGAGTTTTATTAGTCCCAAACAGGACAAATGCGCCTAAAACAGCTAGACCAACAATACTTAAAATTATTTTACTTTTGATTTCCTTTTTTATTGGTGCTACGACAAAAACGCCACCAACAATACAAGCAAAAATAATTGTAGTTCCTAAATCCGGTTGAAAAAATATTAAAATGGCAATAGCTATTGCTATACCAATCGGGAAGAAGCAAAGACCAACCTTATCGAGTTTTTTCTTATTATTCTCATAAAATGTGGCCATCCATACAATCATTATGACCTTAGCAAATTCGCTAGGCTGAAGAGTCATAAACTTTAAGTCATACCAACTTTTTGCTTGATTTACTTCTTTTCCAAAGAATGGCAAACCTATGAGTGCGAGAATAACCCCTAGTAAAAGGACTTTGGATAATTTACCATAACTTTTTTCGGAAAAACAGATTATGATGAGAGCCATAATGATTCCACCAATTAGGAAAATACCTTGTTTAATAAAATAATGATAGGGACTAACAACATGAGCCATATAAGCAGTAACGTTTGATGCCGAAAAAACCATAATTAAACCTAAAGCAAATAATAAAACTGTAACAATCAATAGTGGCTTATCTATATATTTCATTATTTTTTTCATAGCTATTCTCCCTTCTACTATAAATATATCACAATTTTTATAAAAAAATTTTTTTAGTTTTGGATAAGACGAACAATTTTTTTCATTTTACATATTTTATAGTAGATAATGTAAAGGAGGATTTATTATGTATTATTATGGTGGAGGTTCTAGCTGTGGATGCAGTCAACAAACTTATCAAACTCCTTACTATTGTGGATGCAGTGGTAATGGAAACTCAGCTTATGCTATTGTTTTAGTTTTATTTATTCTTTTAGTAATTGTACTTGGTTGCCGCTTCGGTAATTAATAAGTCTAAATATAACGTATGAGGAAACTTATACGTTTTATTTTTGACTTTTAGGGAAAGTTATGTTATTATAAGTCGCACTTAGGGACTATTTTTAGTATGAAAAAAATTTTAAAAGATGCCAAAGCAATTATTAGTAAGAAGTATGAGGAAAATGATCCAAATTATGGATTGTTAGTTTTAGGGTGTTATTCTTTACTTAGTAAGTTTGGAGAAAAATATAAACCAATTGTAGAAAAAGTTATGCTTGAAACTGACTTTCATATTAGTAATAGTAGTTTAAAAGATATGCTAATAGGGACTGATGTTGATCTAGAAATGGGATTTAGTGAGGAAGAACTTGATGAGGATGATTTAGTAGTTACAGCAGTTTCAATGCCCGGATATAGAATTGATTTAAGTGATACAGGATCCATTTTATTAAAACATTCTAAACCCGCAATTTATTGTTCTACTAAAGGTAGCAACAATAACACTATTTTAAATGCTTTTGTTCACGAAGCTAGTCATTTGGTAAAATCAACAGTAAATTGTGTCTCCCAAAATAAAGTGGATGGTTTTTTATTACGAAGTGGTCTTAATATCTTTGGTTATTACCTCGCAGATGGGGAACTTCGCTGTAGAAGTGATAATTCGATGTTTGATGAGGTTATTAATGTTTTACAAACAGCTGATATGATGCAAAAAATAAGCGAACTTTCAGAAGTAGAACTAGATGGTCCAGAGGCAAATTTTTTTAGAGGTTTAAATTTAGAAGAACTAGATAATATGTATGGTTATGGTTATACAGAGTTATCTAATTTAGTGCGAGAGTTATGGAATGTTTCTGAATTTAAGAATAGTATCGAAGATAATATTGTAATAGGTAAACTAAACAAAACCAGGGATGATTTTGATAGTATTTTAGGAAAAGGTACTTTTCACTTATACTCGACTTATTTAGATTATATTGATGGTAATTATACGGACAGTAAACTAATGGAACAAATGAGTGATTGGTATAGAAGAATGAATAGACTTTACATAATAAAATCTATCGCTAAACATAAAAAATAGTTTTTTCTTTTAATTTATTGAGATTTTTGGTAAAATTATATGCGTAACGAGGTGGTTATAGTGATTAAAATGAAAGATATATTAGATGAGAAGGACAGACGGTTAAGACAAATAAGTAAAGATGTACAATTTCCTCTATCTAAAAAAGATAAAGAAACCATTGAAGAAATGGTTGAATTTTTGCGTAATAGTCAAATTGATGAGTTGGCGAAAAAATATGATTTACGACCAGGTATGGGGCTTGCGGCAATCCAACTAGGAATTCCAAAGAGATATTTTGTAGTGGTTCATGAATACGAAGAAGGACAATTTGAAACTTATGTATTAATAAATCCAAGAATGATAAGTAACTCTGTTGAAAAAATATATGTTGATATGGGTGAAGGTTGTTTAAGTGTTAATCGTCCTGTTGACGGGATTATCCCAAGATATGCTAGGGTAACAATGGAAGCTTATGATATAGAGGGAAGAAAAATTAATGTTAGGGCTCGTGAAGAATTAGCCATTGCTTTTCAACATGAATTAGATCATCTAAATGGAATTCTTTTTACTGATCACATTGATCCAAAGAATCCGTTTAAAGATAAAGATAATATGCGAGCGATTTAATAATATATTAACACAAAAAAACGAGTGGATACCCTACTCGTTTTTAACTGGCTCGACGCATTTTTGATGGAGTTTCTTTTTCCACACTATTTATTGTCAACATTTTAAAGGCTTTTTATGAATTTATTTTTTTAAAGTTAAAAACTAGTCGTAGTCACTAGTTTTTGGAGAGGTTTTCTTTACCAAAACTTTATTGTTTGGATTTGTTAAATTTAATTTTGTAATAATTTGGTCATAAGTTTCTTCTTTTAAGGTGGGAATAATCGAAAGTATTTTGGAGGTTATAGCTGGGTCTGTCTCTTGTTTTTGCATACATTCTAAGGCAAGTCTTCTTCCTAGAATATAAGGATACATTTTAAGAATATTATCTGGAGCTTGTAATAAAAAGGCATTTTCTTGATCACAAAAACGGGTGATATCTTGATCTTCAAAGGGATATAAATAGGCAATAAGTAATAAATCGTCCTCTTGATAGGTAGTAATATTCTCTAATGCGGATAAGGACTCTTTAGCAATGGTCTCTTTAGTAATTGGGGCTTGGTTATAATTTTTTAATAGTTTGAATACAGGAATTACTTCTAGTAGATTAGCAAATGTCCAGGTATTGCGCTCTTGGTATAAAGCATCAATTACAGTTTCTGAATAACCTTTGGTGCGAAGAAATTCAATTGCTTGATATTCGAGGTAGATTGACGGAAATTCGACTAAGTTTTGAGGAAGATATTCATCCTCACGCAAATTGGCCAAGGCCGGTAAATGTGCTAGTTCGTGAACTAAATCACGAAAATCAGTAATTGTACCAGTTAATGGAGCAAAAATCATATATTGACCTTCATATAAATCCGTAGACCAATCATCACTAAGGTCTTTTTCTTTATAAATTATTCTCGTATTATGATATTCTAAATATCTATTTAACCAGTCACCGCTTGAATCAATAGTTTTTAAGAACTCTTGCATTAAAGAGTGAAGTTCTTCCTTTGATAAAGGCTGTTGCAAAAAAATTTCGTAATCAGTTGTGGACGGTGATATCTTAAAAAGTTCTTGTTCAAGAGATGGAATTAGTTCTTCAAGATGATTGAGAAGATAAGCGTCTCTAAGGATAAGTTCCTTTTGTTCTTCCATTAAGGTATTCAAAAGATGAAAGCGTTCTCTATTATTAAACCAGTCAAAAAGAAGTGATTGATTTTTTGAAGAAGCAGTTAATAAATAGTCTAAATAATCAGTTGGCGTCTCATAGTAGTTAGCTGCAATAATATCTAAAACCATTGACGTTTGACCAGCCAAAGTAGCAACATCTTCTGGACGTTCTACTTCTTCTCCTTGTTGGAGAAGAGAATCGATTAATAAAATCTTTAATAAAAATAAAGCTGTTTCTCTATCGGTTAGAGGCACATCTTCGATAACAATTTCTTTGAATGCTGGTATTTTATCTTCTAAATAGTCTTTTAATCCTAAAATATTTTCAATATATAAAGTCTTAGGATTAGTTGAAGTTATAAAACTTATCTTATCAATACTGGCTAATAAATCACAGAAAATATTCAGATGATCTAGAAGACAGTTGCTTAAGAATACTGCTTCTTTTTTCTTAGTAGTTGGATATTCAATAATTAGATTTTTATTTATATCTTGATTGATCGGAAATGTTATGGTGATGGTTTTTATCATAAGAAACCTCTCTTTTAAGTAGTGTTTATTATAATTATTTTAGTTTTACTTGTCAAATAAAAAGAAGGAATTACTCCTTCTATAAGACCTCATCGTGGTCAGTTAGTTTAACACTAACCAATTTAGAAACACCTGATTCTTGCATAGTTATTCCGTATAAGGTGTTAGCATATTCCATGGTTTTTTTCTTGTGGGTAATTATTAAGAACTGGGTTTTGTTTTTATAATGATCTAAATATTTACCAAATTGCGCAACATTAGCTTCATCTAGAGCAGCTTCAACTTCATCAAATAAACAAAATGGAACGGTTCTAACATTTAAGATTGCAAATAATAAAGAAATAGCTGTGAGAGTTTTTTCACCACCTGATAAAAGGGAAATTGTAGTTAGCTTTTTACCTGGTGGTGAAGCGACAATCTCAATTCCTGTAGTTAGCATATTAGTTGGATCGGTTAATTTTAAATCAGCAGTGCCACCAGAGAATAATTCTTTAAAAACTTGTTGAAACTCTATTCTAATTAGTTCAAAAGTTTTGGCAAATTCTTCTTTCATTACATCATCCATCTCATTCATTATCTCTAACAAGGTATCTTCTGCTTTCAATAAATCTTCTCGCTGGTTGGTTAGAAATACATATCTAGTGTTAACTCGTTCGTACTCTTCGATGGCAGCTAAATTAACCATACCAATGCGTTTAATATTAGCACGAAAATGGTTAACTTTTTCCCTTGCTTCTTCTGGTTCAACATCCAAGTGATATTCAGCGGCAGCCTTTTCAAAAGTAAGCTCATATTCCTCGTTTAAAGTTTCTAGCATATGATCAAGCTTAACATCAATACGGTTCATACTAATTTCTAATTCGCGAGATTCCTTTTCAAGATTTCGTAAATTTTGATTTTGAAGTTTATCTTTAGCTTGGTCCTCTTCTAGCACTGCTTTTAGATTTTCTATTTCCTTTGTCAATGATGATAGGCGCATTTGAACTTGCTCTTTTTCGCCGGATTTTTCATGAAATAGACTAATTAGTTCTTGCTCTTTTTTATCCAGAGAATTATTATTAATTGACTCTAAGGCTTCCCATTCTTTAGTGATTGTTTCCAAATCCTGTTCGATTGAATGTAATTCTAGATTTTTAGTGTCATATCTTTCTTTTAATGCTACCTTGGCTTTGGAAATTTCAAAGGATGTCTCTTCTAGTAAAGATATTTCTTTATTAAGGTCACTTAATTCTAATTGAATTTCTTTTAATTCTTCTGTTAATAGATGTTCTTTTTCCTCGGTATGACGTAGTTCCTGTTTAATAGTGATGATTGACTTTGCTTGGTTAAGTGAACCACCAGACATTGAACCACCAACATTTACAACATCACCATCTAAGGTAACTATCTTATAGCGATTATTTATTAATCTAGCTAGACGATTAGCAGAATCTAAATTTTCAGTAATTATTGTCTGTCCCAATTGATTTTCAACAATTGTTTTATATTTTTTATTATAGGTAACCAAGTCACTTAAAATACCAATAAAGTCATTACTAGCTTTCAATTTATTTAGTGAATCATAGTCTATATAGCGTTCTTTAATGACTGTTAGTGGAAAAAAAGTAGCTCTACCTAAATGGTAATCTTTTAAGTAATTAATGGCTTTCTTTGCAGAGGCCTCATCGGCAGTTATAATAAAGTTTTTATTAGCGGCAATAGCAATATTTAAAGCTTTGGTATATTTATCTTCGATGGAGAGAATATTACCAATTGTATTGTGAATGCCGGTTAGGGAGTTAGATTTTAAAATACTACGAACACTATTTGGCATATCACCGCCTTGCTCTATCTCCGTTTGTAAGGCTGTTATTTTATGTTTTATTGAAATAAGTTCTTGCTCGTGCTTTGAATAATCGCTGGTTAACATATTCTTTTTTGCCTTAGCTGTTTGAATATTTTTATCTATTTCTAATTGTTCTTGCTCCTTTTTATTAGATGAAGAAATTATTAAATTTAAATCTTCTTGTGTAGTTGGAATAAGTGCTTCTAATTTAGCTTTTTTTTCTAAAGTCGCTCTTATTTCTTCCTTTAGTTCATTTTCTTCTTTGGTTGTTTTACTACGCTCTTTTAGAAGATTCTTTTCACCATTAAGCCGTTCAACCTCTTCTGTTATATGGAGTAGATCTCTATTTAAATCTTGTTGGGTCTGTTCTAATTTTTCAAGATGATTTGACTTTTCAATATACTTGGCATCAAATTTTGAAGCAGATGATGATAATTCTAAAATTTCTTTATCGAGTTTTTCTTTTTTGGCTTTTTCTGATATTAAACGTTGATTAAAGTTTTCAATATCGTAAGCAAGTAATGCTACTTCATATTCGTCTAAGCCTTTTTTATTTTCTAAATATTCTTTAGCTTTTTCTGATTGTTCTTTTAAAGGGGCTACTTGAGTCTCCAATTCACTAATAATATCATTAACACGATCAATATTATTGTGGGTTCTATCTAATTTTCTTAAAGCCTCTTCTTTTCTTTTCTTATATTTTAATATGCCGGCCGCTTCTTCAAAAATTACTCTTCTATCAGTTGGAGAATTGCTTAATATTCTCTCTACTTCACCCTGAGAAATAATATTGAATGATTCTTTCCCCATGCCTGAATCCATCAATAAATTGGTAATATCTTTTAAACGGCATTTATCATTATTTAAATAATATTCATTCTCACCACTACGGTAAACTCTTCTTTTAATTGATATTTCAGTATAAGGAACGTTTAGATAGTGGTCTTGGTTATCAAAAATCAATTCAACACTAGCTACATTTAATGGATTACGGCTCTTACTTCCTGAAAAAATAACGTCGCTCATTGAACCCTCACCACGAAGAGATTTTACTGATTGTTCTCCAAGAACCCATCTTACAGCGTCGACAACATTACTTTTGCCTGAACCATTTGGACCAACAATACAGGTAATCTTCCCATCTAATTTAATATCTAATTTGTCAGCAAATGATTTAAAACCACTTGTCACTATCTCTTTTAAGTACATACTACTCACCCTAATAATAAGTATACAATAAAATACTTATTTAGACAAATAATTTCTTTATATGGCAAAGAAAAAAGAAGATTTTAGTCTTCTTTTTTAGTTGCTGATGGAGCAGCTTTTTCTAATATTAAAGTTTTGGCGTCCTTTGATGATTTCTCTGAAGAAATTTCATCTTTACTATTCAATTCAACTTTAGAAGCGGCCATCAACTTACTACATTCTAAAGCATCCTGACAATATGTCAAAGCTGAATCATATGATGGTTTGTCTAGGCTTTGAATATTGTATAGCGTGTTTAGGGCTGTTGCTAGAATATTATCTCCAAATAATGGTGATACTATTTCATACTCAATTTTTTCTTCACTTATTGGATCAGTTAGTTGAACATATTTTCTTTGATTTTCATTTTTGGCATTAGGCTCGGCAGAAATAGAACATGCATCATAATACTCTATTTCTAAACCACTTGCTTCACAAGCAGCAGCTTTAATTACTGATTTTAATAATTTTTCAGAAATATTTAAACCATTAGTTTGAAGCCAATTTTGATTTTGAGCAGCTATTAATGATAAGCCGGCCTTAATTCTGGCTTCCTCAACATCTTTTAAATCATCAGTTGCAAGACTATCTAATAATAACTTTATATCATCAAAAGTTAGATTAGAATATTTTTCTTTTAATGTATCAGTGGTTTCTTCTGATGCTTTAACGCCAGCTGAAGATAATTCTTGGCTTAATTTAATACGCTCTT
>ULXL01000572.1_pt1 | contig 24335 bp, 20 predicted proteins | sample 1961241 | NCBI WGS metagenome assembly ULXL01 (sample SAMEA4835837, study PRJEB28245) | human gut metagenome | biome: gut microbiome; material: fecal sample | place: Denmark | collected 2008
AACCTCAGCCAGCCCATGCGGAACATGTCCGTTTCCCAGCGGCAGATGTGCGAGATAGCCAAGGCCATCTCATATAACTCGCAGGTCATAGTGCTTGACGAGCCCACCTCTTCGCTGACAGTGCAGGAGGTTGACAAGCTCTTTGAAATGATGCGGATGCTGCGGGATCAGGGCATCTCGCTCATTTATATCTCTCACAAGATGGACGAGATATTCGAGATCTGCGACGAGATATCCGTGCTGCGCGACGGCAAGATGATCATGACGAAGCCCACTGCGGAGACGAACATGGGCGAGCTCATAGCCGCCATGGTCGGCCGCTCGCTGGAGAGTCGCTTCCCGCCGGTGGACAACTCCCCGGGCGACACGATCCTCTCCGTGCAGCACCTTTCCACGAAGTACGCGCCTTATTTGCAGGACATCAGCTTCGATGTGAGAGAGGGCGAGATCTTCGGGCTCTACGGACTTGTCGGCGCAGGCAGGACGGAGCTTCTGGAGACCATCTTCGGCGTGCGCACCAGGGCCGCCGGACGCGTGTACTTCAAAAACAGGCTCATGAACTTCTCGAACGCCAAGGAGGCCATCGAGCACGGCTTTGCAATGATAACCGAAGAGCGCAAAGCAAACGGCCTCTTCTTAAAATGCGACCTCACCTTCAATACGACCATCGCCAACCTCAGGCAATATAAGGCCGGCCCCGCGCTGTCCACGCCCAAGATGGTGAAAGCCACCAACAAGGAGATCAAGACCATGCGCACCAAGTGCATGGGTCCGGACGACATGATAACCAGTCTCTCCGGCGGCAACCAGCAGAAGGTCATCTTCGGCAAGTGGCTCGAGCGCGAACCGCAGGTCTTTATGATGGATGAGCCGACGAGGGGCATAGACGTCGGCGCGAAGTACGAGATATACGAACTTATAATCAAGATGGCAAAAGCGGGCAAAACCATCATAGTCGTCTCCTCCGAGATGCCCGAGATCCTGGGCATCACGAACCGCATAGGCGTCATGTCCAACGGTCACCTCTCCGGCATCGTGAACACGAAGGAGACAAATCAGGAAGAGCTCCTGAGACTCAGCGCAAAATACCTGTAAGGTAGGAGAAAATGCTTATGGCAGCAGAAATCACGAAAATTTTGACGGCTGAGCAGGAAGCTCAGCTCCTGCAGCCGATCGACGAGTATGTGGGCGCCATACAGGAGAAGATAAACGCCCTGCGTCTGAACGGCACGGACAAGGTCCTGGATATACAGAACAGCCTCGAAAACCTCAAGCGCGACCGCATCTATACGGCTGATGAAAAGCAGAAACGCGCCGCAGAGCTCAAGCAGGAGCTCGCCAAGGCCAAGGAGGTCGAGGCGAAGAACAAGGCCGAGGTCTCCGAGCTCATAGCAGAGGCCGAAAGCTACCTCAAGGCCAACTACGGCGCCTACTATCAGGCCGTCTGCGCAAGCTGCAGGGATGAGAACGTCCTCGCCCAGACCCACTATAAAGAGGCGGTCGAGCAGCTTAACCGCGAGCACCAGGAGACGGTGGCGAAGCTCTCCGATCAGCAGGAGCTCAAGGACGAGAAATACGTCCACAAAAACCGCCTCTTCGACGCGAAAATGTCCCTGCTCAAGGAAAAGCAGAGCATAAAGGACAGGCGCCACGCGGCCTTCGACCACAAGTACCACCTCATCGACCTGCTCCGCATGTCGAAGTTCACCGCCGGAGAGAGCCTGGCCCAGAAGGCGGAGAACTACCGTTACACCTTCAACCGGCGCGACTTCTTCCTGCGCAACGGCCTGTACATAGCAATAATCATCATCTTCATCGGCCTGTGCATCGTGACGCCCATCATAAAGGGCGTGCCGCTGCTCACCGTGAACAATATCCTGAACATCCTGTCCCAGGCCTCGCCTCGCATGTTCCTGGCTCTGGGCGTCGCGGGACTGATACTGCTGGCCGGCACGGACCTGTCCATAGGCCGTATGGTCGGTATGGGCATGACCGCCGCGACCATCATCATGCACAACGGCCCCAACACCGGCTCTGTATTCGGCAAGGTCTTCGACTTCACCGGCGTGCCGCTGCTCGGCCGCGTGTTCCTCGCGCTCTTCGTCTGCATCGTGCTGTGCACCATCTTCACCACGATAGCCGGATTTTTCACCGCGAAGTTCAAAATGCACCCCTTCATCTCGACCATGGCCAACATGCTCGTCATCTTCGGCCTCGTCACCTACTCGACGAAGGGCGTCTCCTTCGGCGGCATCGACAGCACTATCCCCACCATGATAATCCCGCGCCTGGGCAAGTTCCCGACCATCATACTCTGGGCGGCGGCTGCCGTTGTGGTCGTGTGGTTTATCTGGAACAAGACCACCTTTGGCAAAAACCTCTACGCCGTCGGCGGAAACCCTGAGGCGGCCTCCGTCTCCGGTATCTCCGTGTTCAAGGTCACGGTCGGCGCCTTCATCATGGCCGGCGTGCTCTACGGCTTCGGCTCTTGGCTCGAGTGCATCCGCATGATCGGCTCTGGTTCCGCGGCTTACGGCCAGGGCTGGGAGATGGACGCCATCGCGGCCTGCGTCGTCGGCGGTATATCCTTCACCGGCGGCATCGGCAAGATCTCCGGCGTCGTCGTCGGCGTGTTCATCTTCACCGCGCTGACCTACTCCCTGACCACGCTGGGCATCGATACCAACCTGCAGTTCGTGTTCTCCGGTATCATCATTCTCGTCGCGGTCATGCTGGACTGCCTGAAGTACGTCCAGAAGAAGTAATCGAAAGAGAAAAAGCAGTAAACCGCTGCAAGACGCGCACAACGCAGTTTGCAGCGGTTTAACTCTGCGGAAAGAGGTTCGTTATGACATTACAAGAACTGGGCGCGGTGCGCCGTGCGCTGGATGCGGGCGAGCTGGACGAAAGGCTGGCTCAGCTCAGATACGGCGAGACGGAAAAGGCCCGGGCGAAAGTCAGAAACGTGCTCGAGGGTTTCGAGCGCAGCTTCGGCGCGGATGATAAGAGGCCCGTGGCGCTCTGCTCTGCTCCTGGACGTACGGAGATCTGCGGTAACCACACCGATCACCAGCATGGCCGGGTGCTCGCCGGGGCGGTGGACCTAGACTTCCTCGCCTGCGCGGCCAAGAACGGTACGAACAGGATACGCTTCCAGTCCGAGGGCTGGCCCATGGTCGAGGTGGAGCTCGACGAGCTCATACCCAAGGCCGCGGAGCGGGAGAGCACCGCGGCGCTTGTGCGCGGCATGGCCGGGCTTGTGAAGGAGCGCGGTTATGAGGTCGGCGGTTTCGACGTATACGCGGCTTCCGAGGTGCTTCCGGGCTCGGGCCTGTCGTCCTCGGCGGCCTGTGAGGTGCTGCTGGGCGTCATTGAAAACCGACTCTTTTGCGGCGGCGAGCTCGACTCCGTGACGATAGCCCAGCTGGGCCAGCGGGCCGAAAACGTCTATTTCGGCAAGCCGAGCGGGCTTATGGACCAGATGGCCTCCTCTGCAGGCGGAGCTGTGGCCATAGACTTTGCGGACCCTGCCTCGCCGGTGGTACGGAGCGTCAGGGTGGACCTGGAGGCGCTGGGTTACGCCCTCTGCATCATCGACTCCGGAGCGAGCCACGCGGCGCTCACCGGCGAGTACGCCTCCATCCCGGAGGAGATGGCGGCGGTCTCGGCCTATTTTGGCAAGAGCGTCCTGCGCGAGGTGGACGAGGCGGAGTTTCTGCGCGCCCTTCCGGAGCTGAGGAAGGTCGCCGGCGACCGCGCCGTACTGCGCTGCCTGCACTTTTTCGCGGACGACAGGCGCGCCGCGGAGGAGGCGGGCGCGTTGGAGCACGGCGACATGAACGCTTTCCTCGCAATGGTGAGGGAGTCCGGACGCTCGTCCTGGCAGCTTTTACAGAACATCACGCCGACGGGCGCGGTGAAGGAGCAGGCGATAGCCGTCGCGCTGACCGTGGCCGAACGCGCGCTGGAGGGCAGGGGCGCCTGCCGCATACACGGCGGCGGTTTCGCGGGGACCATCCAGGCCTTTGTGCCGCTGGATATGCTGGAAAGCTTCAAGGCGGAGACGGAGAGCGTCCTTGGCGAAGGGAGCTGCAAGGTGCTCAGCATACGCCCGGTGGGCGGCACAACACTCTGGCCCTGAACGGAATGAAAGAATAAAGGAGAGCGTATCGTGAGATGCGCTCTCCTTTTTTGTTCGGCGCAAGAGACCGGCGCTGTTTGGAGCCGATTGCGAAACGTGCGCCCATGTACGACTTGAAAAACTAATACTAACGTGCTAGAATAGTTCAGGTTTATTTACATAAAGTTCTAGTTTGCTGGAGCAGCTGACGCTGAGACCGGCCGGCTTGGAAAAGCTGAAAACACAGGGCGCCGGCGTTTTAGAATTCATGGAGAGTTGAGGGTGGTAAAAATGAAAAGCAACAGGCTCAACTATACGCAAGTTGTATGGGAGATAACAAAGCTGCTGCAAGAGGCGGAGTCTCTTGAGGACGCGCTGCGCACCAGTCTGAGCGAGGTAGTAAAAGCGGTGGGCGCCGAAGCGGGGACCATCTGGTTCTACAACTCTGCCGGGGACAGGCGCATATATCCCTCTTTCATCATAGGCGGGGCAGACCTCACGGGCATGAGTCTGGCTGAGGGCGAGGGCATCGCGGGCCAGGTCGTGCAGTCGGGCAAGACCACAGTTGTAAAGGACTGCCAGAAGGACGAACGCTGGGCCGGGCGGTTCGACGAGGCCACGGGCTTTGTGACGAAGAGCATGGTCTGCGTTCCGCTCATCAACAAATATGAGACCATCGGCTGCATCCAGATAATCAACAAGAAGGACGGCTCACTCTACGACGACGCGGACGTGGCGCTCTGTGAGGACCTCGCCATGCTCACGGCCATCGCCATCGACGGGCGCGGCCTGAATCTCGGCTTTGCGGAGGAGAAGAAGTCCATCATCTCACTGCGCGGCGTGACGAAGGTTTTCGGCCAGGGCGACACGCAGATACAGATACTCAAGGGCGTGAACCTCGACGTGCGCGAGGGAGAGTTCCTGGTCATCCTCGGCGAGTCCGGCTGCGGCAAGAGCACGATGCTGAATATCATAGGCGGAATGGACCAGCTCACCGGCGGCACCTTCCTCTTTGACGGCGAGGACTACTCCCACGCCGACGAAAAGACACTCACCATGTACCGCCGGCACTCCGTGGGCTTCATATTCCAGGCCTACAACCTCATGCCTACGCTGACGGCCAAGGAGAACCTTGAGTTCATAGGCGAGTTGTGCGAGGACCCGATGGACGCCGAGGCCGCGCTCGAGCGTGTCGGTCTGCTGGGCAGGAAGGACAACTACCCCTCCCAGATGTCCGGCGGCCAGCAGCAGCGCGTCTCCATCGCCCGAGCGCTCATGAAGAAGCCGCGCCTCATCCTCGCCGACGAACCCACCGCCGCTCTCGACTACGAGACCAGCATCGAGGTTCTCACCGTGCTCGAGGAGGTAATCAAGGCCGGCACGACCATGCTCATGGTCACGCACAACGAGGAGATCGCCAAGATGGCCAACCGCGTCATCCGCATGAAGGGCGGGGTCGTAGCCGAGATCATCGTGAACAGGCATCCCGCCGCCGCGAAGGAGTTGGTCTGGTGATGAAAGCCACAGGTCTTAAACATCTGCTGCGCAGTATCCGCAAGAGCGGTGTGTCCTTCCTCGCCGTTGCGGTCATAGCGGGCGTCAGCATCGCCATATTCCAGGGCTTCCAGTCCTCCGCCCACGCCATACTCAGGCGGGCAGACCAGTATTTCGTCGAGAACAGGCTGGAGACGCTGGAGATAAGCTGCGCCAACGGCATCACCCAGGAGGACATAGACGCCATAGCAGGCTGGGAGGGCGTGCGTTCCGTCGAGGGCGGCTACACCGACTCGGCGCTGCTTTACCTTGGCGGCGAGCGCGTGCTGGTTCAGACCCGCTCCCTACTCGAGACCATGAACACGCCCGTCATAATAGAGGGCGAGCTGCCCACGGCGGCAAACGAGGCCGCCATCGAGGAGCGGCTGGCTATGGAGCGCGGCCTCAAGGTTGGAGACGCCATCACGCTGGAAAACGACGGCTGCCTGCTGGAGACGCAGTTCACCGTCACGGCCATCATCAATTTGCCTGTCTACGTATGCGCCGGGCTGGAGGACACGCGCGGCACCGCCGACGCTGGCCTTGGCTCGAACGAGTACTTCATCGCATTCAACAAGTGTGCCTTCGACACGGACAATTACAGCGACTGCTACACCACCGCCTACATAGACAGCAGCAAATTCGACGGCATTTACTACTTCTCCGACGATTATGAGTCCGCCGAGGACGAGTACATCGCCGCGCTCGAGCCGCTTGCGGCCGAGAGGGCGCAGCTGAGGTACGAGTCGCTCAGCGCCGAAGTGCAGGACGCGCTGGACGAGGCGCAGGCCGAGATAGACGACGCAAAGGCCGAGATAGCCGACGGCGAGCAGGAGCTGGCAGACGGCAGGGCCGAGATAGAGGAGAACCGTCAGAAGCTCGAGGACGCGAGGGCTGAGATAGCCGACGCGGAGGTCGAGATCGCCGACGCCGAGGCGGAGATCGCCCGCGGCCAGCGCGAGCTCGACAGCTCCAAGGCGGAGTTCGCAGAAAATGAACAGGCCCTCGCGGACGCGAAGGCGGAGCTGGACGCCCAACTGGGCGCGCTTGGCCTGGGTACAGACCTCGACGCGGCGCTCGTCATACTCGAGGGCTATGGCGAGCAGGGCGCGCAGCTCGTGGCCGCCATACAGGAATACAAAGCCTCGGAGACCCAGCTTGAGGCCGCGAGGAGTGAAATAGCCTCCGCCGAGGCGACGCTCGCAAGATCGAGAAACGAGCTTGCAAACGCCAGGGCCGAGCTTGCCGACGCCAGAGCAGAGCTCGCGGACGGCGAAGCAGAGCTGGCCGACGCCGAGCAGGAGCTGGCCGACGGCGAAGCCGAGCTCGAGGATGCCAGGGCCGAGCTGGCCGATGGCGAGGCCGAATTCGCCGACGCGCAGGCCGACGCCGCCGAGCTTAAGGAAAGCGGCTGGATAATCTCCGGCAGGAACGAGGTCGGCGACGTGCGCGGCGTGGAGACCATTGTCAAGGCCATCTTCGGCCTGAGCTACGCAATGTCGATGGTCTTTCTCATCGTGTCCGTGCTGGTCTGCTTTGCGGCAATAACCAGGGTCATACGCGAGCAGCGCGTGCTCATAGGCGCGCAGAAGGCCCTCGGCTTCACGGCGGGCGAGCTTTTCAGGCACTTTACGCTCTATAACCTCGTCTGCGCCGTGCTGGGCGTCCTCGTTGGCTGGCTGCTCAGCGTCGTCATAGTCGAGTACATGTCGCTCTACATCTTCATGCCGAAGTTCACCTTCAAGGACGCATCCATCGTCTTTGCCTGGGGTACGGCGCTCATATCCGCAGCCATCTGTATAGTCGTGTTCCTTGCCGCGACCTTCTTCACCTGCTCGAAGCTCGTGAAGGAGCCGGCGACGGAGCTGTTGCGCGGCGAGGTGCCGTCCAAGGGCGGCAGGATGTTCTTCGACCGCTGGGGCATATACAGGAAGCTCAGCCTTTTCTCTCGCTCCATCGTCAAGAACGTGCTCAGCGACAAGGGCCGCATGCTCACAACCGTCATGGGCATCATGGGCTGCACCGCCCTGCTCGTCGCCTGCTTCACCATAAAGCTCGGCATCAAGAACGCCTCCGTCGAGCAGTTCGGCACCTACTCGCTCTACGACTACCGTCTGTCCATGGATACTGCGACTGGCTCCGCCTCCGATTTCGAGGCGCTGCTGGACGAGGGCGGGGTCGAGAGTCTGCTCATTCAGGATAAGCTCAAGAACTTCCGCGCCCCGGGCGGGGACTGGGACAACGCCCACGTGCTCGCCGTCTCCGATGCCGAGGCTTTCGGGGACTTCATGTACCTCAAGGACATAAACGGCAGCGTGGAGCTCGACGTGCCGGAGAAGGGCGTGCTCGTCTCGCGCAAAGCCTCCGAGGCGCTCGGCCTTACAGTCGGCGGCACGGTGGAGGTAATGGACGAAAACGGCGAGGCCCACAGTTTCAGCGTCAGCGCCGTTGTGGAGAGCTATCTGCCCTACCATACGCTCATCATGAGCAGCGGCTATTATGAGGAGGTCATGGGCGAGGCGCCGGACAAGAGCGTATTCCTCATAAAGGGCGGCGTGGACGGCATCCGCTCCGAGGCCGAGAGTATGCCGGGCTTCGTCTCCCTTCGCGACAACAGCGAATTCGTGCGCAGCGGCAGCGAGCTGGACCTCGCCATCTACATCTGCGTCGGTCTCGCGGCGGCGCTCTCCGTGCTCGTGCTGCTCAACCAGATAACCATGCACATCGACCACAAGGCCAGAGAACTGGCGGTCATGCGTGTAAACGGCTACACCCTCGCCCAGACCCGGGCCTACGTCTCGCGCGACAACGTCGTGCTCACTGTGCTGGGCCTGCTGCTCGGCTGCCTGGCCGGCATCGGCCTCGGCTATATCGACACGCGCATAGTCGAGGCGGGCGCGGAGCACTATGTCCGCGACCCGAACCTGCTCGCCTGCCTCGAATCGGTCGCCATAGTGGGCGTGTTCGCCGTTATAGTGAACATCATCGCACTCAGGCGCATCGACAAGCTCAACCTCACGAACGTCAGCTCGAACTGACGGAGGACGGATTATGGACGACACGATACGACTGAAACTCATGGGTGTGCGCGGCACCATGCCGGTTCACGGCGAGCGCTGCCGCATCTTCGGCGGGGCAACGAGCTGCGTGTTCGTGAAGATGGGCGGAGAGGCGATCATCCTGGACGCCGGCACCGGGCTTTCCGGAGGGGCATATCGGGAATTCTTCGGCACAGAGCGCTTCACGCTGCTGCTGACGCACTCGCATGTGGACCACATCATGGGCCTGCCTCCCTTCCAGCCGCTCTTTGACCCCGCCTGCTCCGGCGAGGTTTACCTCAGGACCCGCGGCGGCCTGGACGCACGGGCTCAGGTCGAGTCGCTCATGTCGCCGCCGCTCTGGCCGGTAAAGACATGGGCCTTTCGGGCGGGGATAGCCTTCAGGGATGTGGTGGAGAGCTTCGGCGTAGGGGCGGTCCGGGTGGACACGATGGAGTCCCGGCACCCCGGAGGTTCAACGATATACAAACTGAGCGCCGGAGGCAAAACCGTGGTCTACGCCACGGACTACGAGCCGGAGGGCGACGCGCCGGAGGACTTCATCCGCTTCGCCGGGGGCTGCTCTCTGCTGCTGCTCGACGCACAGTACACCACTGAGGAATACGCGCGCACGCGGGGCTTCGGCCACTCGACCATAGACAGGAGCGCCGCCATTGCCAGATGCTGCGGCGCGGAACAGACGATATTTGTCCACCACGACCCGGGCAGGACCGACGGACAGCTGCTGGAGCTTGAATCGAGCCTGAACGTCCCCGGCCTGCACTTCGGGCGCGAGGGAGAGGAGGTAATCCTGTGAAGAATAACGAGGGCCACGCACTCCTGCGCCGCGGGGCGGTGTGGCATATCCTGGGCTTTGCGTTGGCCTTTGCCCTGGTGTTCGGCCTGCTTTCAACTGCGATCTCCGCTGAGACCGCAACTGCGGCGGACATGAGGCTGCAGAGTACTACAGGTACTGTCAGCCTCAAGAACGCCAGCGGAAAGAGCGTGTCCATCCGCGAGGGGATGAAGCTATACAGCGGCTACACGATAAGCACCTCCGCCAAGAGCTACGCCTACGTCAGCCTGGACAGCACCAAGGTCGTGAAGCTGGACGCCTCGACAAAGGTCGAGGTCCGCAAGAGCGGCTCCAAGCTGGAGCTGCTGGTGTCCTCCGGCGAGCTGTTTTTCAACGTGTCCGCCCCGCTCTCTTCGAGCGAGACGCTGAACATACGCAACTCGACGATGGTGACGGGCGTGCGCGGCACCTCCGGCGTGGTTAGCGTCACGGCAACGGGCGGCTCCGGAGTCAGCATCTATGACGGCACGGTCCAGGTCAAGAGCCTGGCGAGCGGCGAGAGCATGAGCGTCTCTGCGGGCGAGAGGCTGAGCATGGAGCAGTCCGGGACCGCTACCACCGAGCTTACGGAGGCGGATGTCCCCGGCTTTGCAGCCGTGGAGATAGCGGCAGACGAGAGCCTGCAGGAGCGAATATCGGCGGATTCGGGACTCGACGTGGGCCAGATAGCGGATACGGCGGAGCAGAAGCTGGCCGCCGACGAGGCCGAAGCTGAAGCCGCTCAGGCCGCCGTCGACGCGGCCGCGGAGGACCTGGGCGGCGGAATGATCCGCCTGCCCGGAACCGAACAGGCGCTGCCCTCGATGCCGGTTATAATACCCAGCTTCGAGCCCGGTCCCAGCCCTACGGAGACTGCCGAGCCCAGTCCCACTGAAACCACAGAGCCGACGCCTACGCCCACTCCTACCCCGACGCCAACGCCGACGCCGACTCCCACGCCCACTCCTACACCAACACCCACGCCCACTCCCACGCCGGCGGTCACAGACAGCTCCAATGTCATAAGCACAGACAGGGAGATGACGGCAAGCGAGCTGAACGCGATCCTGGCCGATGCCGGTGAACTGAAGGTCAATGACGGCGTCACGCTGACTATAACGGAGGACGTGACAATAAATAAATACGGCGGTCTTTCCTTTACTGGCGACGGGACGATAGCCGTTGCAGCAGGCGTCACCGTGACTATAAGCGGAAGCTATACCAACTATGTTTACGGCAACCTCACTTTCAGCGGCGATTTTGTCGTCTCCGGCTGCACTCTGAGTATCGGTTCGGGTTACTCCCTCACAAACAACGGCACAATCACTCTCACGAACAATGGCGAGGTCAGCGGTACAGTCGCCGGCAATCAGCCCGTGACAGCGTGACGGGTGACGCACATGCTCAAAAAATGTTTTACCAAGGCGGCGGTCGCGCTGGGCGGAGCGCTGGTGTTCACGCTCGCGGCGCTGCTGGGCTTCTTCTACAGCCTGGACCAGATGCTGGCCGACGCGCTCTATCAGAAGCCGGAGGCGCTGGACGGGAACATCTTCGTCATAGGCATCGACGAGCGCGCCATAGACGACATCGGCCCATATCAGACCTGGGGCCGGGACGTCATGGCCATGGCCATCGAGGCGCTGAACGCGGACCCGGAGAACCGTCCCGCCGCCATCGGTATCGACGTGCTCTACATAGGCGAGACGGAGCCTGAGCTCGACGAATGGCTCGCAGAAGCCGCCGGAGCCTGCGGCAACGTGGTCGTTGCCTCCGTTGCAAACTTCGGCACGGAGCTCGTCACGGAGGACACGGGCAGCTTCTACCTCGAGGACTACTCCGTCCTATCCTACGAGGAGCCGTATGATGCCCTGCGCGCGGTCACGGCCCAGGGCCACATAAACGCCATGTACGACGCGGACGGCGTGCTGCGCCACGGCATCCTGCGGATAGACCTGCCGGATGGGCGCAGCGTACCCTCCTTTGCCTATGCGATCTACCAGAAATACGCCGAGGCCCACGGCCTTCCCACGGAACTCGAGGTGCCGACCGACGAGCTCTACCGCTTTTATGTGGATTACACTGCCCTGCCGGGAGGCTACTACGAGGGCATATCCGTCACGGACCTGCTGGCGGGCGAATTCCCGGCCGAGCAGTTCAAGAACGCCGTCGTGCTCATCGGCCCCTACGCCGCCGGGCTTTCCGACTACGTGACAACGGCCATAGACCGCGCCTCGCTCATGTACGGCGTGGAGTACCAGGCGAACGTCATAAACCAGTTTATAAACGGGAGCTTCAAGCTGGAGGTCTCGAACTACCTGCAGGCGCTCGCGCTCTTTGTGCTTTCCGCCGCATGTCTTTACTTCTTCATAGGCCGGAAGCTGCGCTGGGCGCTCATAGTCTGGCTTGCCGCGGCTGGCGGGAGCCTGCTGCTCTGCCTGGGGCTCTACGGCGCGGGCTATGTCCTGCACCCGCTCTGGTTCTCACTGACCGTAACGGTGTTTTTCGTCGGCGCCGTGGCCTGGAACTACGTCCAGGCGGCGGTGGAGAAGCGGAAGATCTCGAACACCTTCAAGCGCTACGTCGCGCCTGAAATCGTCGGAGAGCTGCTGCGCGAGGGTACGGATTCTCTCGGCCTCGGCGGCAAACTCTGTGACATAGCCGTGCTCTTCGTGGATATCCGCGGCTTCACCACCATGAGCGAGGTCCTGACGCCGCAGGAGGTCGTCTCCATCCTCAACCGCTACCTCTCGCTCACGACGGACTGCATCATGAAAAACCACGGTACGCTGGACAAATTTGTGGGCGACTGCACCATGGCCATCTGGAACGCGCCCATCGAGCAGGAGGACTACGTCATGAACGCCTGCAAGGCCGCTGTGGACATGGTGGAGGGTTCGAAGGCGCTCTCGCAGGAGCTCCTGGAGAAGTTCGGACGCACCGTATCTTTCGGTATAGGCGTCCACTGCGGCAGCGCCGTCGTGGGGAACATAGGCGCGGAGATGCGCATGGACTTCACCGCGATAGGCGACACGGTGAACACGAGCGCCCGGCTCGAGGCAAACGCCCCGGCGGGCAAGATCTACATCAGCCGGGACGTAGTCGAACGCCTGGGCGGCAGGATCCGCACGACCTCGCTGGGCGACGGCATCAGTCTGAAAGGCAAGTCGCAGAAGCTGGAGATATTCCTCCTGGACGGCATAGCCGAAGGGGAGTCAGGCACAGAGGTGAAGATTTGATGAAAAAACTGCTATCCATCCTGCTGGCGGCGTCGCTGGTACTGGCACTGTCGGCCCCGGTGCAGGCCTCGTATGAGACGGAGCCCGGCACTGCTGCGGCCTCGGGCCTGGCCGTCGTGGACGGGGCGCTGTATGTGGCAGACAGCTACAACCGCGCCGTGTGGCGCATCTCGGAGGGAAAAACAGAGCTGGCCGCGGGGCGGACCGACGTAAAGGACCTCTCGGGCAGGCCCGTTGGCGGGTACAAGGACGGGACCGCGCTGGAGGCGGTGTTTGAGGAGCCCTGGGGCCTCGCGCCGTACAGGGACGGCTTGCTCATAACGGACAGCGGCAACGGTGCGGTACGTTATCTGGACCTGGCCGAGGGCCGGGTCTACACGGCGATAAGCGGACTGGATATGCCGACGGGCATAACCGGTGGAGAGGACGGCTGCGCCTATATCTCGGACACCGGCAGCGGGAAACTCTACCGGCTGGACGCCGACGGGAAAGTGAAGGTGTATGTCTCCTCCGGGCTCTCTGAGCCAACCGGCATTGCCTGGTCAGACGGCGTGCTGTATGTGGCGGAGACGGGGGCGCACCGCATCGTCACGGTGGAAGGCGGAATGATAAGCCCGCTCGCGGGCGCAGCGCTCACGGGCGACGCGGCCTATGACGGGGACTATCTGAACGGCAGCGCGGACAAGGCGCGCTTTTCCGGACCGCAGGGTGTGGCCGTGGGTCCGGACGGCAGCGTATATATAGCGGACACGGGCAACGGAGCCGTCCGCCTGCTGCGGGACGGTGTGGTCACGACTCTGGCGGAGTCCGACGGAGAGGACAACTGGCCCGTATCGCCCCGGGCGCTGCTGCCGGAGGGCGGCGTGCTGTACGTGGGGGACGTGTTCACGCGGTCCATCCGCGCGCTGGAGGCGGACGGAACGGGTCTGGGCTTCGAGGATGTGGAGCCCGGCGCCTGGTACTACGACGCTGTGGCCTTTGTCTGCTCGAACGGCCTGTTTAACGGCACCTCCGAGGGGCGCTTCTCACCTGATGGGACGATGACGCGGGCAATGCTGATAACTGTTTTGGCGCGGAGCGCCGGCGTGGATACGACGACGGGGGACAGCTGGTACTCGGCGGCGGTGGGCTGGGCGCAGGAGAGCGGCGTTTCGGACGGGACGGCGCTCGAGGAGCCGGTCACGCGCGAGCAGCTTGCCGCGATGCTCTATCGACTTTCCGGCTCTCCCGAGACGGACTACAGCCTGGATGGCTATTCCGACGCCGGTGAGGTCAGCACTTGGGCGGCGAAGGCCATGGCTTGGGCCGTCGAAAACGGGATAATAGAGGGTGCGGCTCAGGACCTCTTGAGCCCAGGCTCCAGCGCTCTGCGCGCCCAGACGGCTGCCATGCTGCAGAGATACCTGGAGCTGTGAGCCCGCGCCGCGGAGCCGGCTGAACATCTGAACACATGAAAAGCCCCGGGAGGCATTCGCCTCCCGGGGCCGTTTTGTTGTTCGCGGTTCAGCAGAGGATGTCGCGCAGGTCCTCCATCAGACGGGCGGCGTGGAAGCCACCGTGAACTGCATCTATGACCATGCCCTGTTTGAGCGTGTTGCCTATGCAGATGACCTTGCCGACCGTGCCGGCGACCGCCTTGGCCAGGCTGCGGTCGGGCTTGAAGCCCACGGCCAGCACCAGCAGGTCGCAGTCTATCTCCACGCGGCTGCCGTCTGCGTGTTCAACGGTCACGCTGCCCTCTCCGGCCCGCACCAGCTTGGAGCTGTAGTGGCCGCTTATCCTGTCGGAATAGGTCTCAAACAGGTCGCGGAGCGCCAGGTGCTGGTTCAGCGCCGTCGTGGAATTTGCAAGCGGCTTGTCTCCCATCTCGACCACCGTGACCTCCTTGCCGAGGTCGACCAGATGCATAGCGGTCTCGCAGCCGACGTCGCCGGCGCCGAGGATGACCACCCTCTGCGCATCGGTACCCTCCAGCAGCACCTTCGTGGCGGGCTGGACCATGGCGTTCCCGGCCACGCCCTCGACGGGGGGGACGATCGGCTCCGCGCCGTAGGCCATTATGACCGCGTCGGGCGCGCGCTCGATGATGCTCTCGGCGTCGGCCCGCTTGTTGTAGACTATCTTGACGCCGCTGCGCTCCAGCCGGCGCGTGACGGACTCTATATACCAGGGGATCTCGTGCTTGAAGGCGGGGACACCTGCGGCCCGGAAAATGCCGCCGAGCTTGTCCGACTTCTCCCAGAGTTCGACATTAAAGCCGCGCTGCTTGGCGATGAGCGCCGCCTCTATACCGCCGGGGCCGCCGCCGACCACCAGCACGTCCATAGCCTTCCGCGCGGGGCTGAGCGCGAAGCGCCGCTCCTCGACCGCGAAGGGATTGACCGCGCAGCGGGTGTTTTTCTTCGTTGTGCCGGCCTTGATGCACTCGTTGCAGCCAATGCAGGGGATGATCTCGTCTTCGCGGCCGTCCTGGACCTTGTTCGGCCACTCCGGGTCCGCGAAACACTGGTGACCGAGCCCGACGATATCCAGGACTCCTTCCTCTATGACCTTGCGCGCAAAGTCCGGGCGGTGCAGTTTGCCGCCGGAGATGAGCGGGGTCTTGATGCCGGCTTCCTTCAGGGCGCGGGCCATATAGAGGTTGTAGCCTTCCTCCTGGTAGATGGTCGGCACGGAGTAGTACCAGTTCTCATAGGTACCCATCTCGAGGTGGATCATGGCAAAGCCCATCTTGTCGAATTCCTTAGCCAGGCGGATGCCCTCTTCAAGGGTGCGTCCGCCGGTTTTCCATCTGTAATCCGGCGTCATCTTGATGAGCATGGGGAAGTCCGCGCCGCAGTTTTTGACGACCTGATCACGCAGCTCACTGACGATGTGCAGGCGCTTGTCGAAGGTGCCGCCAAACTCGTCGTCACGCTGGTTCCAGTCCGGGCTAAGGAACTGGTCTATCATGTAGCCGCCGTAGGCGTGCAGCTCGACGGCGTCCGCTCCTGCAGCCTTGGCAAAGCGCGCGGCGATGCCGAAGTCGCGGATGAGCTTGTAGATCTCATCAGTCGTGAAGGGGATGGTCTCCAGGTCAGGGAACCAGTACGAGCGGGACTTGCTCGGCGCGTGGGGCGGGATGATCGGAGAGCCGGAGGACACACGGCCCAGGCCCATGGAGAGCTGTACGCACAGCTTTGTGCCGTACATGTGCATCCTGTCCGCCAGAAGGCCGATGCGCACGCTCTGGGGGTAGTTTTTGAGCACACAGGGGGGCGGGTTGTCCTCAAAGTCCGTGTTCACCACGCAGGCCGTGGGAAAGAGCAGGCCGAAGCCGCCCTTAGCGCGTTCCTCATAAAAGTCTATCTGCCTGTCCGAGATAGAGCCGTCGGGGTTCATGCAGGCGTTGCCCATAGGCAGCATGGCCAGGCGGTTTTTGAGGGTCAGGTTCTTTGATACGCTGTATTCTTCAAATAGTGAAGGCATGTTGCACTCCTTGTTTCTAGGCGGCCCGGGACGAGCCTTCGCAGCGGCTGCGAGCGGGCGCCGGATTGGCTGAGAGCTTATGCCATAATACTAACAGTGTGTCAAGAAAAAGACTATTGTGTTTTCGGCACGATAAAACGGCCGCGGCTTTTTGTGTTTGCACTAATATCGGGCCGAAAAGGTTCAGTCCAGGGCCTCGCCGCGCTCCTTCTCCAGGTGCTCGAGGTAGACGGAGAGCTTGTATCCCCGGTAGAACTCGAACACATCGTGAAAGTCGTTCAGGTCCAGGCCGAACAGGGTCCCAACGCGGCCAAGCCTGTAGAGCAGCGAGTTCTTGTGTATGAAGAGCTCGTTGGCGGTCTGCGCGGTGTGGAACATGTTCATGCAATATGCGACCAGGGTCTCACAATAGTTAGTCTGCTGTTCTCTGTCGTAGGCCTGTATGACCGAATACGGCGTCGCCTCGCAAAGCTTTCTGACCTGTTCACAGCTTAGCCCGTCAACGGCGCTGTAGAATGCGACGTCCTGCACAAAATAGACAGTCTGCTTTCCGAGCACCTTTTCGCCCGTGTCGAATGCCTCCAGCGCGAGCCGGTACATCCGCCGGACGTCACGGAGATTGAGAAAGCAGCCGCTCAGGGACATACTGAGCCCGTGCTTATCCAGCAGCGGGCGCAGAGCATCCACGAGCGAGTGCATCTGCTGCATCTCATCCGCGCAGATGACCAGCACGATATCTCTGTTGCGGGTGACGCCTATGATGCCCTCCGAGGCCCCGGACAGCACCCGGCGGAAGTATTCGCACTGCCTCTGCTTCGTCGGGTCTCCTGAGAGGCGGATGTAGCCCAGACGGTAGAACGAGCGCTCCACCCAAGCGCCGCATTTAATGAGCCTGTCCAGCTCCGCGGGCTCTGCGCCGGACCCGTTCAGCAGCTTTTCGAGAAGCTCCGAACAGCGCTGCTTGGCGCTGCTGTCCGGGCTCCGCTCTGCGAGATATGCCGCCAGCAGCCGCGAGACCTCTTCTATAAGGCTGACGTCGTCATATCTGAAGGCTCTGAACGACTCGTAAACCGCGATGCTGCCCAGCAGTACGCCGGAGTCCGACACCAGCTGCATGACCAGGCAGTGCGTATCCGTCCAGGCGTGAGTGGTGCAGAGATAGGGCGTGCGGGAGATATCCCTGTCGCCTATCGTGGCGCGGAACTCCTCGACGATCTCGGGCGGAAAGCTCCCCTTGGTCTTGGCAAGGTTCCAGACCTTGTTCTCAACAGGCATGCCCATGCTCTCCATGGCCAGGAGATTATATGAGGAATCGTATACGGCGATGGGGTTTTGTATTATCTCGCATATCCTGCGCACCACTATCCCCAGGCCGGGCTTCTGCACGACAAGGCGCCGAGCAAGCTCCCGGACCCGGTTTTGCTCTGCCCGTAGATGATCGCCTCCTGGAGCCGGCAGAGCAGCTCCACCGCGTCGCACTCAGGCAGAAGGCAATATTCGCAGCTGAGCTCCTCCAGGGACTGCTGCGGCGTGTTTTCACCCAGGACGATGAGCCCGCAGGACGAGAAGGACACGCAGGCTGCGGGAATGCCGTCCGAGCATATATACAGCACCCCGGCCTGCGGCAGCTGCCCGGGCCGGATGAAGCTCGTATAGGTATAGTCCAGGGCGTCGGCGTGAATTCTGTAGGCGACGGGTTCTTTCCCGACCGCTTTCATAAGGTCTAGCAGTGCTGGCATGGCTTCCTCCGAATTTGAGCTATTTTTGGGGTAATTTGGGGCAAATTGCCCCCTATTAAAGACATTTTAAACTTTATTATCTCATTTTTCATGCTTCGGCGCAACTGTATTTTTGCAATATTGACCCCTCTTATCTTTTGCCGTTTGTACAATAGCAGGCGGTGGGGGGAATATGTTAAGTTACTAACATAACAATGCGGCAGAGCCGCGCTGAGAGCTTGAGAGTGCGTCGCCGCCTCGCAGGGCGGCGCTGACGCAAGGCATCACTTGGAAGGAGCGAGAGCATGAATCCTCTGAAAGAGTATTGCAAATACCTCGCGGAGAAGGACCTGGACGCGCTGTGCGGCCTGTTCGCGGACGAGTTCGTCTTTGACGACAGGGGCGGGCAGGACCTGGGCCGGCCACCCTTCATCGTTGAGGGGCAGGAGGCCTACCGCAAGGCCATGGCCGCAGTGTTCGCGGCGCCGGGGACCTGGGAAGTGAAGTTCCTGGGCGCAGCCTACGGGAACGCGGTGTATTACGACGTCCGCCGCGGAGACACCGTCCTGCCATGCGTAGGCGTGTGCCGGACGAACGCCGAGGGCAAGATCACCGAATACAGGGTGTTCGTCAGAGAGCCGGAGTGATGGTCCGGACGGCTTCAAAAGAAAGAGAGGTCAGCACATGATCGGATGGGAATTTGTAAAGACTCACAAGCCCCTGGTCCTGGTGGAGAAGCCGGACCCGGTGCCGGAACCGGACATGGTGGTGGTAGACGTAAAGGCCTGCGGGCTCTGCCACAGCGACGTCGGAGCGCTGGACGATGAGTCCTGGCGCGCGCTGGTGTGGCCGCACACCTATCTGGGACACGAGTTTGCCGGCGTCATAGTCAAAGCGGGCGCCGAGGTAAAGAATTTCAAGGTGGGAGACCGCGTTGCAGTTTGCCCGACTAAGGACTCCCGCGGTCAGAACCCGAGCTACTTCGGCAGGGACGGCGCCTACGCGACGAAGGCGGTCGCCCCCGAGGAGCGGCTCGTACACATTCCGGACGGCGTCCCCTTTACCTATGCGGCGGCGGCGACGGACGCGGGCATGACCTCGTACCACGCCATCGTCAAGGCTGGAGGAATGAAGCCCGGCACAAAGACGGGGATAATCGGCATAGGCGGGCTGGGCCAGTGGGGCCTCCGCGCGGCCGTGATAAAGGGCGGGGAGGTCTATGCCTCCACGCGCAACCCCGAAGCGCAGAAGATAGCGCTCGAGCTGGGTGCAAAGGCCGTGGTCTCTCACCCGCACGAGCTGCAGCAGTTCGGCTGCGAGCTGATAGTAGACCTCGCCGGCGGCGAGACCACGACCGCCGAGGCCATAAACGCCGTTGAGGACAACGGCCGCGTCGTCCTGGTGGGGATGGCGACGCCCTCGTACTGCAACGCTTACGACCTAATCAACCACCGCAGGACCCTCATAGGCAGCGGCGGCGGAGACTGCGAGGACATCGAGGAGCTCCTTGAGATGATCGCCGAGGGCAAGCTCGTTCCGCGCGTTGAGGAAGTTGGATTTGACGAGATCCCGGCCGGCTTGGACAGACTGAGGAAGGGTGGCCTCACCAAGCGGCTGGTAGCAGTCATGGATAAGACCGAAAGCTGACATCGGGGAGGAAAATTCGATGCTAAAGAAAATCACCGTTGACGGGCGGCAGGCAAGCATAGCCACGTGGGTCATCACCTTCGCGCTGCCCATAGCCCTGCTCTTTCTGCCGACGAGCGAGGTATTTACCGTACCCATACGCACCTATCTGGCGATAACACTGTGGATGATACTGGCGGTGGCCTTCGACCTGTTCAACCCGCTCATACCCGGCGTGCTGGTATCTGTGCTCTATTACGTCTGCGGCGTCGCACCTCTTGAGGTGGCGTTCGGCTGCTGGACCAGGAGATGGCGTATACGCTGGTGGGCTGCTTTGTCATGGCCGCCGCGCTGGACGAGTGCGGCCTCATCAAGCGCATCGCCTACGGCGCGGTCATAAAACTGGGAGGCAGCTTCACAGGAATCGTGTGGGGCGTTTACGTCGGCACGGTCCTGGCGGCCGTCGTTACCTTCTGCAACGCATTTGCGCTTGCGGCGATACTCGTGGTGGGCGTCTGCCGCTCTCGGCCGGTTCAGGGATTCCAAGCGCGAGAAAAAGGCCGCGGTCGTCACCGTCATCATAGTTGCGTACATCACCGCCTGCGGCTTCACCGGCTGGAACATGAACTACGCTTTCATGGTTGCTCCCTTCATATACTTCTTCCCCGGGATAGAGGTTGCGACTTCCAAGTCCATAAAGAGCGTGGACATGGGCATGACCTTCCTGACGGTGGCGTTTCTGGGTCTCGGCACCGTGGGCGTATATCTCGGCCTGGGCGACCTGATCGTGAGCTCGCTCTCTCCGATGCTGGCGGGTGTCAGCCCGACCGTGGCGATACTCGGGATCATACTGCTCTGCTACATTGCAAACTTCATAATGACCCCGCTGGGCATCATGGCGGCGCTTGCCGTGCCTCTGGCGAGCCTGGCTGTGAACATAGGCATAAACCCCCTGTCCGCGGCGTACACGCTCGTCCAGTCCACGGACTACATCCTCCTGCCCTACGAGAGCGGACCTTCGCTGCTGTTCTTCGCATACGGTTTCTGGTCGATGAAGGACTTTATGAAGGTCAATACGCTGAAGTTCGTGCTGTACCTGGTGTTCGTGGTAGTGATAGTAGTGCCTTGGTGGAAGCTGGTCGGCGCGCTTTGATCTGCGTACCGGCAAGGAGCGGGACAGAGGTGAGTTCCTATGTTTGAATACAACAAGAAGTATTGGGAACGGATGTTCGAATCCGACGACGAGGACGTCAAGCCGAACAGGACCTGGTATGCGGCCGGGATACTGATAGGCCTCGGCCTGGGCGCGCTCATAGGCGCGCTGCTGCACCAGACCATCCCGCTCATGGCTCTGGGCGGAGCGCTGGGCATGTGGATAGGCAACCGCTTCGAGCGCTGAGAAAAGGGCCAAGACGAGAAAAACCGCCGGTTCTGCAGGATGCAGAGCCGGCGGCGTTTTTATCTTTTGGATTTTGCCGCACTCAGGCCAGACGGCAGGCGGTGAAGTGACCGGGGGAGAGCTCACGGAGCCCGCACTCGGCCTTGCAGCGCTCCTCCGCATAGGGGCAGCGCGGAGCGAAGCGGCAGCCAGGCGGCGGGTCTATGGGCGAGGATACCTCCCCGCTCAGCATGTGGCGCGGCCTGTCTCTCCTGCTCAGGTCTGTTGTCGGTATTGCGGAGAGCAGAGCCCGCGTATACGGGTGCTGCGGAGCGCGGAAAAGCTCGTCCTTCGGCGCCTGTTCCACCACTTCTCCCATATACATGACCATTATATCGTCGCTTATATGCCGGACCACGCAGAGGTCGTGCGTTATGAACATATAGGACAGCCCGCGCTCCTCCTGCAGGTCCATCAGCAGGTTCAGGATCTGAGCCTGAATCGACACGTCCAGCGCCGACACCGGCTCGTCGCAGACGATGAACTTGGGCTCTATGACCATTGCCCGCGCCAGGCCCACCCTCTGTCTGCGCCCGCCGTCCAGCTCGTGCGGGTAGCTGTTCGCGTAGCGGCGCGGCAGGCCGCAGAGCTCCATGATGTCCAGCACCCGCTCCTGGACCTCGGCCCGGCTGAGCTCGCGGCCGCAGAGCTCCCGCAGCGGCTCCGCTATGAGGTCGAATATAGACATTCTCGGGTCCAGAGAGCTGTACGGGTCCTGAAAGATCATCTGCATGTCCCGGTGTACGGCCTTCATCTGCTTTCGCCTATACCCGAGTATGCTTTTGCCCTCAAAGTATACCTCGCCGGAGGTCGGGGCCTGCAGGCCCAGCACCGTCCTGCCCAGAGTGGATTTCCCGCAGCCGGATTCACCCACCACGCCAAGAGTCCGGCAGGGGCCTATCTTCAGGTCCACTTTGTCTATGGCGTGCAGCAGGCCGTGCGGCGTTTTGAAATGTTTGGTCAGACCCACGGTCTCCACCAGCGGAGTATCCATTCTATCCCTCCTGACCGCCAAAGAGATGGCAGAATATCTGATGCCCGTTGCGCTCATATGCCTCCGGCTCACGTTCGCGGCAGATGTCCATGCAGCGCGGGCAGCGTTCGGCAAAGTGGCAGCCCTGTGGTTGGACCGTCGGATCAGCCATCTGGCCGGGGATGGGCTCCAGCCGCGCCGCAGTGCTCTCGAGGTCTGGGATGCAGTTCATGAGCCCGAGCGTATACGGGTGATTCTCGCCGCGGGCAAATACCTGCTCCACACTGCCCTGTTCCACAATCCGGCCGCCGTACATCACGGCGACCCTGTCGCAGAACTCCGCGACCACGCCCAGGTCGTGCGTTATGAGGATCACCGCCGTATTCAGCTCTTCTTTCAGCCGGCGCATCATCTCCAGTATCTGCGCCTGTATCGTCACGTCCAGAGCTGTAGTTGGTTCGTCGGCGAGAAGCAGCTCCGGCTCAGCTATGAGCGCCATGGCTATGACGATACGCTGCTTCATACCTCCGGAAAACTGGTAGGGGAATTCGTCCTTCCGCTCCGCAGGGATGCCGACCAAGGACAGCATCTTGTCTACCCGGGCGCTCTTCTCCTGCCTGGACAGCTCGGGACAGTGCAGGTCCAGGACCTCCACTATCTGCGCGCCGACGGTTTTGGTCGGGTTGAGACTGGTCATAGGGTCCTGAAAGATCATGGACACCCGCTTGCCGCGCAGGCCGAGCATATACGCCTCGCTCTGGGCGAGCAGGTCGTCCCCGTCGTATCTTATCCCGCCGGACACGATCTCGCCGACTTTTTCCGGCAGCAGGCGCAGGATGGACAGGGCCATCGTCGTCTTTCCGGCGCCGGTCTCGCCGACGAGGCCCAGCTTCTCTCCGCGCTCCACCTTCAAGTTGAGTCCGTTGAGCGCGTATACGACCTTGCCGCGCGCCTTGTAGTGAACGTGCAGGTCCTCGATCTCCAGCAGGGGGGCGGAAGCGCCCTCGATTTTTTTCTCTTCCATCCTCGTCCCTCTCAATTCCTGGGGTCAAAGGCGTCCCTCAGCCCATCCCCTATGAAGTTCACGGCCATGACGGCCAGACAGATGCAGGCGGCCGGCGCGATGCCGAGGTAGGGGTAATAACGTATGTTCAGCATGTTCTCGGAGATGATGGTTCCCCACTCCGGAGTTGGCGAGGCCACGCCCAGACCAAGGAAGCCCATGGAGGAGATGCTGAGTATTATCTGGCCCAGCGTCAGCGTTGCGGAGACGACTATGGGGCCTATGCCATTGGGCAGGATGTGCCTGGCGATTATCTTCATGGAGCTGCAGCCAAAGCATCGCGCGGCCTCGACGTACTCGTGTCCGCGCAGCGTGAGTACGGCGGAGCGCACGACGCGGGCAAAGCGAGGTATCTGGCTTATAGCGAGCGAAATTATGAGGTTTACGAGTCCGTTGCCCAGGGCGGTGAGAATGGCCATGGCCAGAAGCACGGGAGGTATGGCCATGAGCATGTCGATGAGTCGCATGAGCAGGGTGTCCGTCCGCCCGCCGAAATAGCCCGCCGCGCCGCCTATGATGCAGCCTGCGACGAAGGCTATGGCTATCGTCGCTATGCCGCCGAAGAGCGAGATGCGCCCGCCGTAGAGTATGCGTGCCAGCAGGTCCCTTCCGAACTCGTCCGTACCCAGGGGGTGTTCTGCGCAGGGGCTGCGCAGCTTGTTGAAAACATCCTCGTGTATCATATCGCTGTAGGACATATAGAGCGGCGCCAGGAGCACGGCAAGGATCATGATCCCCAGAAGCACGACTCCAGCCATTGCCAGCTTGTTCCTGGCGAAGCGCGCTGCGGCCAGCTGCCAGCTGCTGCGCTGCAGATGTTTTTCCCTCTTTTCCATGCGCACCTCCTAGACGGCGAGGTCTATGCGCGGGTCTACCTTTGCACAGACCAGGTCCACGATCAGGTTGATGACGCCTACGATGATAGCCACGAGAATGACCGTACCCATGACGACGGGGATGTCTCTGGATTTCACCGCGTTTATGAGCATTGAGCCTATGCCCGGGATGGTGAAGATGGTTTCCGTCACTATGGCGCCGCCCATGCAGCCGGCAAAGCTGATGCCCACCTGCGTGATGACAGGGACCAGACTGTTGCCGACGGCGTGGTGCAGTATGGCTGAGCGCCTGGAGGCGCCTTTTGCCCTTGCCGTCCTGATGAAGTCCTGGCGGAGGACGTCCAGCATACTCGTCCTGCTCATGCGGATCATGGAGGCGAGGGTGTTCGCCCCCAGCACGAGCGCGGGCAGAATGAAGTGCCGCAGAGAGCCGACGCCCGTCGCCGGCAGC
>ULXL01002249.1_pt1 | contig 24236 bp, 25 predicted proteins | sample 1961241 | NCBI WGS metagenome assembly ULXL01 (sample SAMEA4835837, study PRJEB28245) | human gut metagenome | biome: gut microbiome; material: fecal sample | place: Denmark | collected 2008
ATCATATTCTCCTCCTAATTGAGCATATAATTCAGATATTTTATTTTCATATTCTTCTTTCTTATTGTTATATTCAATAAGTTTCTTTTTTTGAAAGAAGAAAGGTTTATTATCTTCTAAGTGGCCAATTAATGTTTGATAAGACTTTATTCTATTATCTATCATTCTTATATTTATATTTGAATCTTCAATAGCATATCTAATATTTAGTTTTAATAATGATTTAAATAACTCATTATCATCATTTTTCTTTTTAGTCATAATGCACCTCCAATACTTAAATATTTATTACAATTTAATTATATCACTTTTTTAACGAATAATCTTCGGTTTCGTAGTTAAAACTAATTTTAATGGGACAATAGTATCGGTGATAGTTATGTTTGATAATAATTTACGATATGCTAGAGAAGAATTAGAAATGACACAATCTGAACTGGGTTATATATTTGGTGTATCTGATTCAGCAGTTAGATCATGGGAAACTGCTCACGATTCAATACCTTTACCTAAACTAATTAAATTTTGTGATATGTATGATTTCTCATTAGATTTTATATGTGGTTTAATTAGAAAGAATATTACTTATGGTCATTTTAAAACTGACAAAGTTAAAATTAGTAAAAAATTAAAAGAGTTAAGAAAAAGTTTAAATCTATCTCAACAAAAATTATCTGATGATTGCAAAATATCTCAAACAACATATAGTGGTTATGAAACAGGTCATTATCTAATTAATACAACTAATCTTTATTATATTTGTAAAACTTATAATGTTTCTATGGATTGGATTGTTGGAAGAACTAATAATCAAAAAATAGGCAAATAAAAAAAGCGAGAGTATGCTAAAAAAAATAACATATTCTCGCTTTTATAATACATTTAGTGAATAACAATAATCATATACATTTAATTGTTCATTGATTTTGGTATTTATTTCTTCATTATTAAAGTCATATTGAAAGATATTAAACAGCATTTCTAATGAAAACTTTCGCTTTTCTAATAATGATAGCTCCATATACTTTGCTGAAATAAATAATAGGTTCTTATATTTAGCAAAGTTAGTTATTACATTTTTAGATTCATGATCTAGTATTAATAATACATTTTTTAGAAGTTTAATGAAGTTATTAATATCATAAATAGGTGTAAACCCTATATCTTCAAGTAGGTGTATTGCTAATCTAATCTTATCAATTCCTTTTAAATCATCAAACATATTAACTAAATCAATAACTTTCTCGGTATTATCATCTAATAACATAAATATTCTCCTTTCAAATACGCCATTTAAGGCACTTTATTTAAAGAACAGATAAGAGATTAAACCTTAACTTAAAACTCAACTATAAGCATTTAAATAGGGTATAATTTCAAATTTCTGTTTTTCTATTTATCACTCTAACAATCAAAAAAATCAAGAGTATTTTTTAAATTTATCTACTTAAATCAAAATCATCTTTATCGTATTCTTCTTCATCATAATCTCTAACTCTTTCTTTATAATAATCTGGTGCTTCAACATAATCAAATAATTCATCTTGTTTAGTTGTTCCTTTAGATATTCTTACAACATCTCCCATATCAAACTCACTATTATCATAACAATCTTTAACAACATCAGCAGTTTCATCTTTAGTATAATCATTACCTCGTTGTAATAATTTTCTTAAAAATTTCTTTAATAGTTGAAATAGTTCACTTAATCTATAAATTAAACTTCTATTTTCTTGTTCTAGGTTTTGATTTTCATATTCTAGTTTACTTATTTCTTTCCTATATTTTTGATTTTCTTTTTCTAGTGATTTATAACTATTAGCATAACTATCAACTTTATTAAATATTGTTTGTAGTTTAGGTTGCAATTCCATTACTTTTTTAGATTCATTAATAACATTATTCATACTATCAAAAGTTTCTTTTTCTAAAATAACATGTTTATTATCAAAAGGAATCTTTTTATTTGTTTTCATTTGTTCTTCAAACTCACTCATCGCTTTATCTAATCTATCACTTTTAGCATTTAATTCGTGATTTAATTTTTTAGTAAGTTGTTTATATTCTTTTATTTTAATGTGTTTATTATCACTACCTTTAATACCTCGTTCTAGATCATAACCTTTTTCAGTTAGACTTTTATGATACATATCTTGTAATTGTGATAGGTGTATTTTATCTCTAATATATTGTTTTTTAGATATGGTATATCTTTCAGTATTAGTTCTCTTATCCAATTTCTTAACAAGTGGAACAACAACACAATGAACATGAGGTGTTAATTCATCTAAATGGACAGTTGCATGTAAAATTTGTTCTTTTTTATAACCTAAATCTTTATAAACAAATTCCATACAAGTATCTGCCCATTCTTTTATTTGCTCTCTAGACATACCATCAAAGAAAGTATGAGTAGCAGTAAAAATTAATTCATCAGCAACACAATTTTTGGAACTATTTAACATTTCATGGTATCTTTTCTTTCTATCAGCTCGTTCAGTTTTCATTCTTTCTTCGTGTTCTTTTTTATATTCTTTTGTTAGTTTATCAAAACCTTTAGTATATTTCATATCTAGTGGAACAAGTTCTATATTATTTTTACTTAATTCTATTTTAATATCTTTATTTGATTGATAAGCTTTCTTTTCTCGCTTATTATGTGATCCTATTTGGGCTAAATCAGGTATAGTCATAATAGGTTCACTTCTAAATATTGCATAATTTAATTCCATATATCATTTCTCCTTTCTTTTTAAACAACAAAAAAGATATGTCGTTAAACATACCTTTAATTACATTAATCATCATATCTCTTGTTATAATGACAATAATTTCTTATCTTACATTTCTCGCAGTTAGGGTGTTCTCCACAAATGTTAGCAGATCTTAATAAACAAAATTGTTGGATTATTGATTCTACGATTATCTCATCACAGTTATTTAATTCAGCAATCTTTTTTATAATATTTAATACTTGTTGTTCAGTAGCATTAGCATTTTCAACAATTCCTAGTCTATGACTACCAAATAATCTTTCTAATTGAGAACTCTTTTTGCAAGTATTAACTCCAACTCTTTTTAAATAATCATAAGCAAAAGCTCGTCCAACTTGTATTAATTTATATTTACCACTGTTAAACATATTTGCTATGTCATTAGGTTTTTCTTTACTTACAAACTTATCTAAACTTCCATAATCTTTTTCTATTTGTTCTAATACCATTATATTTTTAGATAATGCTTTCATTTGATAACTAATCATTGGGTTAGTGCAATGAATCTTCCTTAACTTATTAACTAAAACACTTGGTTCAACAACTTTTAAATAATTCTTATTATAATTATGAAATATTTCATCAATAGCATCCATATTTTCCCTAATATTATTATCTCCCCATCTATGATTAGAAAGTAGAGCAATTATTAATGCCTTTAAATGTTCTTCAAAAGAATATTTTTTACCTTTCTTTCTTGATTTAACATTATTAACTAAATCTTTAATATCTCTCATATAATCGTAATTGATTTTTTCCATACTTTCTTTTATAAGAGGGTATATATCTTTTAAATCATTATCATCTAATAAAGTAATATTTTTAACCATTTCATAGTTAGGATTATATATTTCTTCCTTATCAATACAATTCTTTAATACATCTATAACTTCTGCATTAGATAAATACTTTACTTTCTCAATAGGAAATACAACTTTATTTACCTTAACATATTTTATCAGCAAAGGAATTAATTCACTATTTTTAAAAATTTCCTTATTTTCCATAAAAAAATATCTCACTTTCTAAATTTTAGCCTTTAACTAATAAAGTGAAATATTGCCTTTTATCCTTATTTTATAAGGTATTTCTTTATTTTTATATTTGGGTATCACTTATTCAACAACACCCATGGTGTTTTGACCATACGAGGACCATTTTCGTCACTTGCACCAATAGCTTTGTCAATCATATAACCAACACAATCAATTAAGCGAATATTGCAGTTAAAATCGTCTATTTTAATTTTAGCGGCATTATTTGGGACAAACTTTGGTTCCGTAGTCATGATGGTTTTTCCAGCTGCACTTTGTGGTATTTCATCTAATGCTCGTTTTTGTTCGTATTCATTTTCTATATTTGGAACAATTAAAGTTTCAACAACACGTTTTATAAAAGTTGATTTACCAGTTCTTACTGCGCCAACGACACCTAGGTAAATGTCTCCACCACTGCGCTTAGCTATGTTTTTAATTATTTCTTGTTTATCCATATACATTCTCCTTATACAGTAAATCGTATGAATTTGAATAAAAAAAAAGAACAAAAGTTCTTTTAGTTTATGAATTTTGTAGAATCAAATAATTGTTTATAAATAATTTGACAATTATTATCATATTGTGATGCATGTTCAGTGGTAATGGTATAAAGGTATTCTTTGTCTGTGGTTGCATATAGACCTTTTATATTATTTGAATTTTTTACTGTAAAACCATTCCAAGTAATATTTGGTGCATCATAGTAAAAGATATTAGAAACGGTTGTGTCAATATTATTATAACTGTTATTTTCTACTAAATAAGAATATGCCGTATAATTTTTGTCATTATTGATAGCTTTAATAGAAATATTACATGTTGCATTATCTGATTTATAGTAATATACTTTATAGTTATTTTGATCAATTATTGGTAGCAGGTTGGTTTGCTTTGAATAAGTTAAATTATTTAATTGATATGGGGTAGAAAATTCATTTATAGTTTCTTTATCGCTTGAAGTGTTTTCTTCCTTAATATATTTTTCTGGTAGCATAAAGCCTATTATTAAAAGGATAAATGGTATTATAATTGTGCCAATGATTATTATAGTAATGACTTTGGCTAGAGAAACACCGCCTTTTTTGCGACATTCATCTAATAATTCAAGACTAGTTTTATCAAAGTTACTCTGTTTTATTTGTTCTACTTTACGTTCTGCATAAGCTAAATACAATTCGTTGAATTTAAATGCCATAATAATTCTAATTATTATATTTACCAACGTTGCATATTCACCTAGTAAAAAGAAAGAAGCAAGTGTTAAAACTAAGTAAGCAAAAGAAAGGGAATACATTTTTCTGTAAAGGATGTAGAAAATTCCAAAGAAAAATGTTCCTATTGAAAATTTAGAATTTTTAATAGTATTATAACTTGGACCAATAAAGGCTTCTAAGTATTTTTCATCGCCAGCTGTTTGTGTTGGAATGTAGTTAAATTTACTATATATGTAATTATAATTGTATTGCTCTTGATGTGATTGATTTGTATTATAATCGGTTTTTTCTTTATTACTATATTTGTAACTATAATTATATTGTTCAGCATGACCGGCTAGAGAATCAATATTATATTTTGGTTGACTTTTATTGCTGTAGTTAAAATTATATTGGTATTGTTCAGCGTGGGTATTTGTTGAATCTGTTTGAACGTTTGCTCCACATCGTCTACAAAATTTTGCATTTGTTTGTAGGATTGTACCGCATTTAGGACAATTCATATTTACTCCTCCTATTATCGATATAAGTGTATCATATTTTTTTCATTATAGGGGAGAAAAAACGGAAAAATTAAAATAATTTGTCAATATTTGTAGGAACATTATCTTTTAAGATGGTATTGACAATTTTGTCTTCTTTTTCTTTTGATACTTGTTTTCCAGTCATAGTACTAATATCATTAATTACTTCTCTTATAGTTTTCTCGTCTTTCATATTTGAATTTTGTAATTTTTGAGCAAGTGATAGGATTGTCTCTTTATTAACATTAGTTTTGTTTTCGACTTTTTTAAAAAAGTTATCTCCGAACATAAAAAACCTCCTACTAAATTATATGTAGAAGGTTAATTTTTGTTAAAATAACTTGTTATTTTTTTGTGAAGCAAGTCGCTGCTTACCTAAGTCAGCACAGCGTTTATTAAATTCTTCTAGAGAAATTGTTCCTTGGTTTAGACGTTCATTTAAAAGTGCAAGGGTGCGATCTTGCATTTGATTAGTATTACTGGAATCAGCGTAGTGTTGTTCTTTGATGTCTTTAACAAAAATATTTTTTGATTGCGGTCTATTTTCGTTATATTCTTTTATTTTGTTCCACTTATTTTCAAAACTATTATTTAGTTGATTATTTGTGTTGTTTTGATTATTGATTGATGAGCGGTGTTGATTTGCAAAACCTCGTGATGGATTGTTGTTATTAATTATCATTACTCATCATCTCCATTTCTATTCTTAAATTGTAGGGTAATTGGAGTACCAGTAAAGTCAAAATTTTCTCTAATTTTATTTTCTAAATATCTTTCGTAAGAAAAGTGAACTAACCCCTTACTATTAACTCTAAATGTGAATTTTGGTGGTTTGGTTCCAGTTTGAGAAGTAAAATATATTTTTAAACGTTTACCTTTATATGATGGTGGTAAGTTTAATTGATAGGCATCTAATATAACATTATTAATAACACTGGTTTTTATTTCACGTTTGATATTTTCTGCAACTTTAATAATTTCAGGCATTAAAGTATGAATTCTTTTTTTTGTAAGAGCAGATAAGTAAACAATAGGTGCGTAGGTCGCAAATTGGAATTCTGCTCGCATTAATTTTTCGAATTCTTGAATTGTGGTGTCTGTTACAGTATCCCATTTGTTTACTACAAAAATAAGACCTTTCCCACGTTCAATAGCATAACCAGCAATATGTTTATCATGTTCTTTGATTCCTTCTTCTGCATTAATTACAACTAGACAAATATCACTACGATCAATGGCTTTTAGAGAACGAAGTAAACTATATTTTTCGATGGCTTCAAAAACTTTACCTTTTTTACGCATACCAGCGGTATCTATTAAAACGTATTCTTCATTATGATACTTTAAAACAGAATCAATTGAATCTCGGGTAGTTCCAGCGATATTTGAAACAACAACGCGATCTTCATTAAGTAAAGCATTCATGAGACTACTTTTTCCAACATTTGGACGACCAATAATAGAAAATTTTAGTCGATTATCAATGACTTCTTCATGTTCATGAAAATCCATGGTAATAGTATCCATTAATTCAACATAACCCGTATTATGAATACTACTGATTGGAATATAAGTATCAAAACCTAATTCATAAAAATCATATATATTATTTTTAGCATCTTTAACATCCATTTTATTAATGGCAACAATTACTCTTTTATTAGATTTTCTAAGAATATCTCTTACAATTAAATCATTGTGAGTTAGTCCTTCTTTTCCATCAACAATGAATACTACAACGTCGGCATCTTTAATAGCAATTTCTGCTTGCATTTTTATTTCGTCATTAAAAGTCATTTTTGTAGCATCAATTCCACCAGTATCAACTAAATAAAATTTCTTTTTATTATAAATTGCTTCTTGGTAGATTCTATCTCTTGTGACACCAGGTATATCTTCAATGATAGAAACTTTTTTTCCAACTATTTTGTTGAAAAGTGTACTTTTTCCAACATTTGGTCTTCCAACTAAGGCAACTGTAGGCATAGACATAGTATCCCCTCCAAATCAGCTTTAATTATATCATATTATTGTCAAGTTTCAAAGAAATTTTAGTTTCTTTTTCGAAGATGCTTATTTGTTGTGGTATAATCAAGATAAAGGATGGTGGATAATGATGAGTAGGGAAGTAAAAAAAACAAATGATGTTGAATGGTTTAATAATCCTAATTTAATTACGACTTTTATTATTGGTTTAATTGCTTTAATTGTATTACTTAGTCAAAGTTTTGCGATTAAAAATAATTTGAGTCCAGTTACAATGCTTGGGAGTATTTTAAATCATAATATAATGTATTTATTGGTTTGTATTTATTTTATAGCTTTAAAGACTAAGACTGGGAAGAAGTATTTTGATTTTTTAAATATATTTTTAATTGTTTTATACTTATTAGCAGCGGTTACATCTTTACTTACAGTTTTTCAGTCGTTTGGGCTTTCTAGTTTACTCCAATTTATGATTGATATTTTAATATTAATTTATTTATTTCATACATTATTACGTAATACGAGATTATGGGTTAATGCGGAGTTAGGAAAATCGCCGTTTAATGAAATTTCTAATAATGGTTATTTTAGTACAATTTTAATTTTGGCGATTACATTATTAGCGGTTGATTTAATATCTAGTACTAGTTTTGATGGAACGGTACTATCATTATTAGATACGTTTTATGTTGGATTGTTTGTAAGGTATGTGTATTTATATGGAATGTATTTAGATAAGAAGAAGATAGCAATAAATAATGATGGTAGTTTTGATGAAATAAAAGAGAAGATTGAGAAGACAGTAGATGATTTTGTTCAAGATCATAATTTGGATGAGAAGTATGATAGTATAAAGAATAAAGTTAGTGATATATCTGAGGATGTTAGTGAGAAAGTTAATGATATTAAGGAAGATATTCAAGATATTATTAAAGATAATAAGTTAGATGAAAAATTGGATAAGGCAAAAGATGTGGTAAGTAATTTTGTTGAAGATGTTGTAGATGAAGCAAATGAATTAACAGAAAAAGCTGTCAAGATGTATAAAGATTCTGAATTAGATGAAAAACTTAGTGAACTTCCGGAAAAATCTAAAGAAGTTGTTGCTAAGATTGTAGAGAATGATAAGAAGACTGATAAAAGTGACAAGGTATTGAAAAAAAAGATAAAAAGTCGAAAAAAACCAATAAAGAAGAAAGATAATAAAACTACTAAGAAGGTGAGTAAGTAGATATGAATATGTTTGAGGAAATTGAAAGATCAAAAACAGAGTTACCAAAGGTTAATACGATTCATAAAAGTTTAAGAAAATTAACTTTTAATTTTTATCAGATATTTGCTGTCGTTGTATTTTTAATTATTTTTATGGTTGGAATTTTGTTTGGAAATTTATTTCCGACCTGTGGTTCTAGTTCTACTTTGTACTCAGGAACTTGTCTAACAACAGAGTTTAATTTTTCGTTGATGTTGTTTATTTGGTTTTGTGGTCTAATATTGTGTTTGTTTATTTTCGCTATAGGACATATTATTCAATTATTGGAAGCCATTAACAAGAAACTAAAAAAGTAATTGTGATTTATAGAAGAAGAAAATAAATTCTTCTTTTTTGTGATAGGTTGAGATTACAATAGAAAGAAAAAATATATTATTTAAGTAGTTGAATATGTAATATATATGGCCATAAAAAGAAAAAGTATTTGGAACAAAAATTTGGGTTTACCAAAACAGAAAAACTTAGGTGGCGACGTCTAAGATAAATAAATTTATTTTATTCTTTTGTTCTTGTTTAAAATAATAAAATGTTGTTGATATTACTTGCATTTGTCTATAAAGTATGGTAATTTTAATATGTAAGCATAACATAATGCTTAATTAAAAATAGGGAGGTAAATTTAGTATGAAAAAAGTTGAATTAGTAGAAGCTGTTGCTGAAGCTGCTGGATTAACTAAAGCTGATGCTACAAAAGCTATCGATGCTACATTCGCTGCTATTACAGAAGCACTAGTTAAAGGAGATAAAGTACCACTAGTTGGTTTTGGAACTTTTGCTGTTTCTGAAAGAGCTGCTCGTGAAGGACGTAATCCAAGAACTGGTGAAGTTGTTAAGATCGATGCTAGAAAAGCTGTTACTTTCAAAGCTGGTACAGCATTAAAAGACGCTGTAAACTAATATTAAATTTAGTTAAAAAAGAACCTATAAGTAGGTTCTTTTCTTTTGATATGGTATAATATATTTAGGAGTAAGAGATGAATACAAGGTGGTGATATCATTGAAGGAAATTGCTTTAAAAGTAATTGAGGAAATTTGTTCTCATGGGTTCTTAGCTTATATTGTAGGTGGATTTGTTAGAGATAATATATTAGGCATAGACTCTAATGATATTGATATTACAACGAATGCAACCCCTAAAGAGATTAAAGAAATATTTGCAGATAGCTGTTTACCTAGTGAGGATTATGGTTCAGTTACAGTAATGATGAAAGGTGTAAGATTTGAAATAACAACATTCCGAAAGGAAATTGGTTATGTTGATAATAGGAGACCGGCAAGTATTAAGTATATAGATAATTTATATGAAGATTTATTGCGCAGAGATTTTACTATTAATACTATTTGTATGGATAAGAATGGAGAAATAGTAGACTTGCTTAATGGACGAGAGGACTTAGAAAAAAGGGTGATTAGGACAGTTGGTGATGCAAGAATTAGGTTTGAAGAGGATGTTTTACGAATCCTTAGAGCTGTAAGATTTGCGACTATTTTAGATTTTAAGTTAGATATAGAGGTTATTGAAGCGATAAAAGAGCAAAGCTATTTATTAGATACTTTGTCTATTAACCGCAAAAAGGAAGAATTAGATAAAATTTTTTCTAGTCCACAAGCGGATAGAGGGATTGAACTTTTATTAGCATTGGGATTAGATAAACAATTAAAATTACCTAATTTACCTAAAGTTAAGTGTACTAGTAGTTTAATTGGTGTTTGGACTGTGTTAGATGCATTGGATGTATATCCTTTCTCTAGTAATGAAAAGGAGCTTATAAAGGCTGTTAAAGAGGCAATGAGTCATAATAATTTAGATCCATATGTATTATATAAATATGGCTTATATGCAAATAGTGTTGCAGGAGAAATTAAAGGTTTAGATATTAAAAATATTACAGAAGCATATAATAATTTAGCTATTCAAAGTAAAAAGGATATTTTGATTACTAGTCAAGAGATTATGGAATTGTTGAATAGAGAGCCAGGTAGCTATATTAAAGATATATATAGTGATTTGGAAAAAGAAATATTATATAGAAGACTTAAGAATGAGAAGGATAGAATTATAGAATATATCGAAAGTAAGTATAGATAGTGGTTCTATCTTTTTTTCTTAGTTTATGATATAATATGAACATTAATGGAGATGATAATGATGAAAAGTTCGAAGTTAATAGAAATATTTAAACAGGGGAATATGGTTATTCCAATTTATTTTTTACAGCATTATAGAGACTTTAAATTATCTATGGAAGAATTTATATTTTTAATGTATTTATATAATATGGGGAATAAGTTTTTGTTTGATCCTGTTAAGTTTAGTAGTGATTTAAATATGGAACTTACGGAAGTAATGAATTATGTAGGTGTTTTAACGGATAAGCATTTTATTAGAGTTGAAGTTTTAAAGAATGAGAAGGGATTAATGGAAGAGGTTGTAATTATGGAAGAATTTTATAATAAATTATCTATGATTACGATAGATGAAGTTAATAAGACTTCTATTAATGATAATTCGAATATTTTTGAAATAATAGAGAAAGAATTTGGTCGGACTTTGAGTCCAATAGAATTTGAAATTATTAAAGCTTGGCTTGATGGAGGTTTTAGTGAGGAACTTATTAAAGAGGCTATAAAAGAAGCAACTATGAATAATGTTTCTAATTTACGGTATATTGATAAGATTTTATTTGAATGGGGGAAAGCTGGGATTAAGAGTTCTGCGGATGTGGAAAAGAATCGTAAGATGCGAAATGATGTTAAAAACAAACACGACGAAAATATAGATTTAGATATAATTGATTATAATTGGTTTGATGATGATGACGAGTAAAATTGAAGAATATTTAGATTATTTGTTTCCTGATCCAAAATGTGAACTTAATTATAATAATGATTATGAATTGTTGATTGCAATAATGCTTAGTGCGCAATCTACAGATAAAAGAGTAAATACCGTAACTCCAATTATATTTTCTATGTATAAGAATTTAGGGGAATTAAAGAAAGCTGATGTTTCAGATTTGGAGAATATTATTAGACCAGTTGGTTCTTTTCGAAAAAAGGCTTCTTATACTAAAGAGATTGCTCGAATTTTGGTAGATGAATACGATGGTGTTGTTCCGACTGAAAGAGAAAGATTAGAGGCTTTGCCTGGAATAGGGCGAAAAACAGTTAATGTATTTTTAAGTGAGTTCTATGGTGTTGCAGCCATTGCTGTTGATACACATGTGGAAAGAGTGTCGAAACGTTTAAAATTGGCTTATCAAAAAGATGATGTTCTAACAATAGAGAAGAAATTAATGCGGAAATTTGATAAAAAAGTATGGGGAAGGAGACATCTACAATTAGTTTTATTTGGGAGGTATTATTGTAAGGCTGTAAAACCGGAGTGTAAGAATTGTAAATTGAAAGACATTTGTAGAGAAAAAAAGAAGAATCTTGATTGATTCTTCTTTTATGTTGTTGGTTCCGGAGATGGTGATGGCGAAGGTGATGGTTCTGGTTCCGGTGTTTCAGCTTCTTCTTTTAGAGTATACGAAGCTGCGGCACTTTGAATACCACTATATGATTTATAAGTTGCAACAACGGTATATGTAGAATATGGACTCGTTGTTTCAAAGGTATAACTTGTTTTTGTTGTCCAGTCGAGTAGGACGCCATCTTTATAGATATTATAACCAAAACTACCATATTCTTCCTTAGCTTGGGAACTTTGTGCGACAGGGCTCCAACTTAAAGTAACACGATTAGTTAATTTATTGTAAGTTGCTTTAAAATTAGATGGGGTTGCAAGTGGTGGTTCATCATATTCAGTAGGAACATATTTTGTTTTAAAGTATTCATAGACAACATTTTTTGTTGTTGGAGAAGCTAATTTTGCTGGATTGGATCCCATTGCAACAGCAACCTTTGTTACACTGGATGGTTGTTTAAATGCAGCTCTATTGGACTCCATAGCTCCTTGTTTAATTAAAGCATTAAAGATTTGATCCTTTCGTCTTGAGTCTGGGAAGTTATGTAGTACATAGACTGGATCGATTTTGTCATAACCATACCACATTGCGACAGCTGTTTTAGTTGAGTATCCAACTGCCCAAGAGTCTTTGATAGCATCATCTGGTAAACCTTTACTAGCCATTAAGTCATATGGGTAGTTAGTCGTTCCTGTTTTTACAGCAACATTGCTTGGTGTACCACCATTTAGGGCAACGTCTTGTAAAACATCTGAAATCATAAATGCTGTTGCTTCAGACATGGCTTTTCTTTTTATAACATAATTGTCAGAGGTACGTTCGTGAGTTTCACCAGTTGTTCTATTAATAATTTTTGAAACACTATATGGTTCGTTGTAATAACCACCATTAGCAAAAGCAGAATAAGCAGCGGCCATATCTAATGGTGAAACTCCGTCGAAGGCTCCTATTGAATGAGCTTCATGGGCTTTACCGCCAGATAATTCTGGTTCAATTCCTAGATTTGTAACAAATTCTACAATTTTTTTATTATCAACTTGTTGAAATGCTTTTAAGGCTGGAATGTTACGTGATGTTGCAAGTGCACGTCTTAGAGTGATGGTTCCATAGTATCCACCATCCCAGTTTTTAATTGATTGCCCTGATGAATATTGATATGGTGAGTCGTCAAACAATGTGTAAGTAGACCAGTTGTTATATTCAATACCTGGACCATAGTCGAATAATGGTTTTGCTGATGAACCAGGTTGACGTTTGTTATCAGTGGCGTAATTCCAGTTATCTATTTGTTTGCTGGCACGCTTTCCAATGTCTCGTCCAGCCCCAATAGCAAGAATTTTACCTGTTTCCGTATCCATAACGGCAACTCCGCATTGGACTACATCATTAATCCAAGTATAAGCTTCACCACTTAGTACACGATTTACAGCATCTTGTTTGGTTGGATCGAGATTTGTGTATACTTTTAATGAAGTGGTATATGGATTAACTTTGTATTTTGCTTTTACTTCTTCTACAACCGTATCTATATAACCTTGGTATTTGTCATATTTTGGGTTGGATGCAGAAGAGTCGACTAGTGATTCGACGGGAATACTATTTGCCATTTCTTTTTCTTCTTCAGTTATATATCCATGGCGTTCCATTAAATATAGTACGGTGCTACGACGTTTTTCAGCATTTTCTGGGTTTGTGTCTGGTCGATAGTAGTTAGGAGACTTAAACATTCCAGCGATAATAGCTGCTTCACTTAAGTTAAGTTCACTAACTTTTTTTCCAAAGTAAACTTCACTTGCTTCTGATACACCATATATATTTCCACCTAGGAAATGGTTATTAACATAGAATTCTATTATTTCTTGTTTTGTGTATTTTTTTTCTAATTTGAATATTGCGATGTAAATGTCTTGAAATTTACGAGCAATTCCTTCAAGGTTCATTCCTGATGCTATTTCACCATCTTCTTGACGAGAGAAGGTATTTTTAGCAACTTGCATTGTAATAGTAGAAGCACCACCAGCGTCGGAACTTCCTAATACTTGCCCAATTGATGCTTTTAAGAAACGTGGTGCATCAAAGCCGTTGTGTTGGAAGAATCTTGAGTCTTCGGTTGCTATAATAGCATCAACTAAAACTTCTGGTAATTCTTCATATGTAACCTTAGTTCTTTGCTCAGTCCCAAGTTTAGCAAAAACATCACCATTAATATCATATAATAGTGTTGTCTCTGCTGTTTGCAGACCTTTTTCTTTTTCAGCAAATTCTGGATCAGCAATACTCTTTACGTATAAGATAAAGGCTCCGAACGCTACAATTCCTAAAATACCGATTGTTAGGATAAAAATAATAATGATATTGACTAATTTTCGGCGTTTGGCATTGTTTTTTACTTTTCTTAATAATAAACCAACTCCGATAATTAGACCAGCACCTAGCGTTGCTATGGCCGCAAATTCAATGCCTAGGGCAATATAAACAATGATAATTGCTAAAACCAATAGTCCTAAAGCAATAAGTTTGTATTGTTTATCTTGTTTGGTATCTTTAATACTTACTCTTTTTTTAATTTGATTTGAATCTACTTTGCTATTGTTAGTACTAGTTTTTTTGACAGGGAGTCTCTTTTTTATTTGACTTTTTAAACTAGAACGTTTAGGAGTAGTTCTTTTTGTTTTTCCTTTTACTTCTTTTTGCATTTTATTTACCTCCAATTAAGTTATCTACAATCTTTAAATAATCAATTCGTGGTTGATATCCATCTTTAATTAGATGAGCTTGACTTCTAAAAAAGTCAATTGGAATTGATTGCCTATCTGTTGTCTCTAAAAAAATATTTAGTTTTTTTGCTGATAATAGATAGGTTTCATTTAAGGTTGTGAATCTTACAATTAAAAAAGCAATTCCGTGATGTCTATCTATGTTTTTTAAATGTTCTATCTGATGTGGATGAATATTTGTAAGAGCAAATGCAGTTGAACTCTTTGTTTCCTTAGCTTCAAAGTCGATATAAAAGCCTTTATACAAACCATTGTAGTCTGTGGTAGATGGTGTTGTAAAAAAGCCTTCTTTAATCATGGCTTTATTTCTTGAAGGATAATCCACTTTAGTGATTTTTATAGGGGTAGGCTTTTTATATATATAAGCTTTGTCTATCTCTCTATAATATTCATTTGATAGGTTAAGCTCATTTTCTAGAGTCATACCTCTATTTTTATGAGTAGTTATACTAACCGTAGACATTCTTTTAATTCCATTTGGATAGTTCATCTAATCACCTATGTTTTATTATACTATAAAGACTGGAAAAATTCTATATTATTTCAATGATATTTTTATGGAATTTTTTATCTAACTTGGTCGAATTTATGATTTTTGTTAAAAAAAGTATTAAGATGGTTTTGGGTGATAAAAAATATGAATAATTTTGAGGTTGTGAGGTTATTGGGGACAATGCTTGATAATACAAGAGAAATATCGATTTCTTCAAGAATTCACTATATAAAGACGGCGTTAATAATTGACAAAAACAGTCATTGATGTAATAATATTAGCATAAGGGAAAAAGGTGATATATATGTATCAAAATAAAATTTCACTTATGCCACAAGATATCTTAAAAAAAGAGTTTAAAATTGACACTCGAGGATATCGTTTAAAGGAAGTTGATCAATTTTTGGATGTTATCATTGATGACTATGAACAATTTCTAAATATGATAGATGCTTTAGAAAAGGAAAAGGCTGATTTGCTTGCGGAGATTATGTCATTGAAACAGGAACTTCGTAATACTAAGCTTAGTATGGAAGTTGTTAAAAACAATGTTGATAGTTCAGAAGTTACAAATGTTGATATTATCCGTAGATTATCACAACTTGAAAAGATGGTGTATGGTTTGAAATCTAAAAATGAAGATTAAGTAATAACAAGTAATATATAGACAAACGCTGGGATTCTTGAGATCCTTGAGGAAAGTCCATGCTCTCACAGTCTGCGATGACTGTAGTGTTCGTGCCTAGGAAAAAAATAACCTAGGGTAGTTTTTTCTAACGGCGGAGAAGAACCTAAGTTTTTAATATGGTTCTATCCATAAAGTGCCACAGAGACGAATTCTTTGGAAACGAAGAGGTGAAACGTGGTAAACCCCGCGAGAGAGAAATCCAAATTTGGTAGGAGAGCTCTAACGAAGGAAGCAAACGGAGTTAGGGACCGGGCAACTGGTAGATAAATGTTTGTCACCTAGAAATAGGAACAGAACATGGCTTATTTATATTATTGTTAATTATAGTGAGGTGTTTATGAAAGAGTTAGGGGAATATTTAAAGCGTACTAGAACGTCTAATGGTGTTAGTATTGCTGAAGCAGCAGAGGACTTGGAACTTTCTACATCTCAAATTGAAAATATAGAAAGTGGAAATGTTAGAGCTTTTAAAGATGTATATAGTTTAAAAGAATTAATTAAGCAATATGCTAAATATCTTGGGCTTGATCCTGAGAAAGTTGTAGATGAATTTAATGAATTCTTGTTTGAACATACTTCCAAAATATCTTTAGATGATATTAAAGCTGCTCAAAAAAAACTAGAAGAAAGTGAAAAGAAAACAAAGTCGCCATATACTATGGAATATAAGAGAAAAATTTCCATGTGGACAATTGGGGTTGTTGTTGGGTGTTTTATACTTTTAGTTTTAATAATATATCTTATAATTAGTAATGCTAATAAAGCTCCAACGCAGGTAGAAGAGTTAAAACCATTTGGTGGAAAGGAGTACATTTATGAATTTACCTACTAAACTTACTGTTCTAAGATTGATTTTGTCATTGGTTATTGTGGGATTGTTGTGTTTCCCATTTTATGAAGTTGGGTTGCAATTTCCAACTTACACGATTGGTGGTGTAGCTGTTGAGTTACAATATATTATTTCAGGAGTGATATTTATTATTGCTAGTCTTACAGACTTTTTGGATGGATATTTGGCTCGCAAAAATAATCAAATTACTGATACTGGAAAGATGTTAGATGCAATTGCTGATAAGGTGTTAGTTAATTCTGTATTAATTATTTTAGCAGCACATCAGTTTATTCCTGTAATTATTCCTGTAGTTATTGTTTTGAGAGATATTGTTGTTAATGCAATAAAAATGGAGGCAGCAGGGAAGGGAAAGGTTGTTGCAGCTATTGGTTCAGGAAAATTAAAAACAGCAACATTAATGGTTGGTACAACTTTAGCATTTTTCTATAATTTGCCATTTGCAATGTGGAATATTAGAGTTGACGATTGCTTGCTATATATTGCATGTATTTTATCAATTATATCTGCTGTACAATATTTTAATATGAATAAAGAAATTATTTTTCCAAAAACAAAAAAGAATTAATCAAAGAATTGTAAGTAGCAAAAATTCTCTTTTATTAGGGAATTTTTTATTTTTTGGTATAAATTGGCTTAGATTTTAATAAAACAATTGTTCGAAAAGATATTGATTTTTCTTTTAAGATAAGTTACAATGGTATTGTAAGTTATTTATTAGGAGGAAATATGAAAACAGTAACTGATAAAGATAAAGCTTTAGAGCAAGTATTAAATGATATAGAGAAACAGTTTGGTAAGGGATCTATTATGAAACTTGGTGATAGTAAACATACTAAGGTTGATGTTTGCTCTAGCGGTTGTCTTTCTTTAGATATTGCCTTAGGTGTAGGTGGATATCCACGTGGAAGAATTATTGAAATTTACGGTCCTGAGTCTAGCGGTAAGACGACATTTGCTTTGCAAGCAATCGCTGAACATCAAAAATTAGGTGGTAGAGCGGCTTTTATTGATGCAGAACATGCATTGGATCCCGTTTATGCAGAGAGACTTGGCGTGAATATTGATGAACTTTTATTGTCACAACCTGATACTGGTGAGCAGGCTTTAGAAATTTGTGAGGCTCTTGTTAGAAGTGAAGCTGTAAGTATTATTGTAATTGATTCTGTTGCTGCACTTGTTCCACAAGCAGAGATTGATGGTGAAATGGGAGATTCTCATGTTGGATTACAGGCGAGGTTAATGTCACAAGCTTTAAGAAAATTATCTGGAACTATTAATAAAACAAAAACAACCTGTATTTTTATTAACCAATTACGTGAGAAGGTTGGTGTTATGTTTGGAAATCCTGAGACTACTCCTGGTGGTAGAGCACTTAAGTTTTATTCAACAATTAGGCTTGATATTCGCCGTAATGAACAGTTAAAAATGGGTGATGGAATAGTTGGTAATAAGACAACAATTAAGGTAGTTAAAAATAAGGTTGCCCCACCGTTTAAATCAGCAGTTGTTGATATAATGTATGGTGAAGGTGTTTCACGTGAGGGGGAAGTTATTGATTTGGCAGTTGAAGCCGGTATTGTGGAAAAAACAGGTGCTTGGTATTCTTATCAAGGTGAGAAGTTAGGTCAAGGGAAAGAAAACGTTAAATTGTTGTTAAAAGATACTCCAGAATTGCGAGATGAAATTGAACTTAAAGTAAGGGAATATTATGATATTGCTTTAGAAGTAAAGGATGATAAAGCTGCAAAAGCTGGAGCAAAAGACAAATAATTGTCTTTTCTTTTTTTGATTAACATAATATTTTTTAGGAGGCTGTATGAAAAAGTTAAATGAAATTGTAGATTGTGAATATGACATTGATATAATTGGAGTTGCCGATGATTCACGGAATGTGAGTGAAGGGTATTTGTTTGTAGCAACTAAGGGTTATTATGTTGATCATTTTGATTATATAGAAGATGCCATAAATAATGGGGCTGTAGCAGTAATTGTTGATCGAAATGTAAAATTGAAAATTCCTACAATAGTGGTTGAGGATATCAATGATTATTATTTTGAGGTTTGTAAGAGATTCTATGATGTTAGTCCAAGTGATTTCTCCTTTATAGGAATTACTGGTACAGATGGGAAGACAACTACAGCGACAGTTGTTAGTCAACTTTTAAATAAAGTAGAATTATGTGCTTATATTGGTACTAATGGTGTTCAAATAAACGACAGTTATTATCCAACAACAAATACTACTCCATGTGTAGGGGAACTATTTAAATGTTTAAAATTTATAAAAGAAAGAAATTGTAAATTGGTAGTTATGGAAGTGTCAAGTGAAGCTTTGCTTCACGAAAGATTGAAAGGCTTTAATTATGATATGGTAGCATATACAAATATTACAGAAGATCATCTTAATATTCATAAAACTATTGATAATTATAGGGAATGTAAATTTAAATTATTGTCTTTATTAAAGCCAACTGGAATTGTTATTATAAACGGTGATGATAATAATTGCCGTATGATTGACAGTTGTAATTTACATACTTTTGGAATTAATAGTGACAATGAATATGTTATAAGCAATGTAAATGAAATGTCTAATAGTGTTAAATTTAATTTGTGTACAAATGAAAATAAATATGAGATAGTTAGTCCGTTAAAAGGACAATATAATGTTTATAATGTAGCGATGGCTTTTGTTATTTGTTTATTAAAAGGAATGAATCCTAGCGGTTTGATTGACGAAATTTCAAAATTAAAAGTAGTTAAAGGACGAAGAGAGTATTTAGATTTTGGGCAAGATTTTGATATTATATTAGATTATGCACATACATATAATGGAATAAAATGTTTGCTTGAAAGTGTAAAAAATTATAAAAAAATTATTACGATTACTGGGGCCGCAGGTGGCAGAGAAGTTGAAAAAAGGAGTAAAATTGGAAAGTTGATTTTAGATAAATCATCAATAGCGATTTTTACAATGGACGATCCACGATATGAAGATGTTAATGATATCATTGATCAAATGGTTTCTGGTAGTGAGAAAAATTATATTAGAATTGTTGATCGAAAGACTGCGATTTTTAAGGGTTTAGAGTTAGCAGACAAAGAGAGTGTTGTTTTGGTAATTGGTAAAGGTAGAGATAATTATATGGCAATTGAAAATAGACGTGAAGAATATTCTGATTATGAAAGTATTAAGAATTTTTTTATTAAGTAGTTAAAGGCTTTAAGCTTTAAACCTTTTTCTTTTCCTTGACAATATTTGAAATTGTATTCTACAATATAATTAGATTAGAGGTTTAGTACCTGGTCTAGATGGAGGAATGTTATGAATAATACAATGATCTCCATTTTACTTATAGCCGTTGGTTTACTAATCGGTTTTATTATAGCTTTTGTTATAAATAGTTTAAAAGTTAGTAAAGCATCTAAAAAGGCGGAATCTATGATTGCGAGTGCAAAAAAGGAAATAGAAAAAGCTAAAAGGGATGCTGCTATTGAACAAAAAGAAGAAGCTCATAAATTAAAGATGGATTTAGATAAGGAAATTCGTGAAAGAAAGGAAGAGTTAAAGGAATCTGAAAATAGATTATTACAACGTGAAGCTAATATTGATAAGCGTGATGAAATGTATCAAAAACGTGAGTTAGCATTAGATGAAAGAGAAGAAAAACTTTCTGAACGCCAAATTGAAATTCAAAATGAGAAAAGTAAAGTGGAGGAAATTAAAAAGGAACAATTAGATTTATTGGAAAAAATTTCAGGATTTAGCAAAGAAAAAGCTCGTGAACAAGTAATGAGTCAAGTTAGAGAAAACATGAGTAAGGAAATCGCTGAATATATCCACGAAAGAGAAAATGAAGCAAAACTTCAGGCTGATAAGTCAGCTAGAGAGTATATTGTAAGTTCAATGCAGAGATATGCTGCTGATATTGCTAACGATCAGACTGTAACAGTTGTTGATTTACCTACAGATGAAATGAAAGGGCGAATTATTGGTCGTGAGGGACGTAATATCCGTACAATAGAAGCAATTACCGGAGTAGATTTAATTATTGATGATACACCAGAAGCAGTGGTTTTATCTAGTTTTGATCCACTAAGAAGGGAAATTGCTAGAGTAACGCTTGAGAGTTTAATTAAGGATGGTAGAATTCATCCAACGAGAATTGAAGAATTATACGATAAAGTTTGTAAAGATATGAAACAAAAGATTATTGAGTATGGACAAGAGGCTATATACGAGCTTGGGTTAACCAAGTTTGATCCAGCATTACTTGAGATTGTAGGAAAACTACACTTTAGAACAAGTTATGGTCAGAATGCTTTGCGTCATTCAATTGAAGTTGCTCAGTTGTCAGGTTTGATAGCTGGTGAATTGGGAGAAAATGTTGCTTTGGCTAAGAGAGCAGGACTTTTGCATGACATTGGAAAAGCTATTGATCATGAAATCGAAGGAAGTCATGTTGATATTGGGGTAGATTTAGCTAAAAAGTATCGTGAAAATGAGGTTGTAATTAATGCAATTGCTTCGCATCATGGTGATACCGCTGCTAATAGTGTAATTGCTACAATAGTTGCAATTGCCGATGCGTTATCAGCATCTCGCCCTGGAGCCCGTAACGATTCACTAGAAAATTATATTAATAGACTTTCACAACTTGAAGAAGTTGGAAATGAAATTGCCGGAGTCGAAAAAACTTATGCGGTTCAAGCAGGACGTGAGTTAAGAGTAATTGTAAAACCTGAAGAGGTAGATGATTTAGAAGCTCATAAGATTGCTAGAGAAGTCAAAGAAAAAATTGAAAGTACAATGAAATATCCTGGAACTATTAAAATTACAGTTGTTCGTGAGACAAGAGCACAAGAAGAGGCTAAATAGATAGTCTCTTTTTTTTGAAAAAATTTTCTTTTAGATAATAATATTAACAGGAGGTGATATATATTAATTGTGTTCAGTCGATTTTTTTCTTTTGGAAGATTGGTCAAACTGTAATGAATAGTAGAAATTATTGTTGGAATCCGGCATTAAAATTATCAACATTTTATTCATATAAATATGGTTTTAGTGAGTTGTTTTCAATTAGTAATGTTAGATATATGGAAAAATTTTATAAATGCTTTCCGATTTATTATGATGAACTTAATAAATTAACATTTGAACATTATAAGCTTTTGGTTAATGTTTCTGATGTTACACGACGTTATTTTTATTATCGTGTGGCCTTGTTTTGTCGAAGCAGTGTAGTGGAATTGAGGCAATTTATTGGGGAAGATTTGTATTTAAAGATAAAAAAAAGATAACAATTTTAGTTGTTATCTTTGTCTTTTTTTATATCTAAGATAATTGGTAGAATAATTGGTTTTCTACCTGTTAGATTGTAAATAAATGGATATAAGTTTTCTGTTAAATCATTTTTTAGATTGGCAAATGTTGAGCGTGGATCCTGAAGAGATAATTTAATTGAATTTTCAGCTTTGGTTTCAATTTTGTGAATTAATTCTTCGTTTTCGTTTACTAAAATAAAGCCTCTTGTTGTAATATTAGGTTTAATTAGTAGTTCGCGCTTTTTCATATCAACATTAATAATTACTACTAAAATACCGTCATTAGCCATAATTTTGCGATCTTTTATGACAGCACTACCAATTTCGCCAATCCTGTTACCGTCAACATAGATATCAGCTCCAGGCATACTTTCGCCTCTGGTAATAATGTGATTTTTTAAATTAAGTGTATCACCATTTTTTAAAATAAAAGTATTTTCCTTTGGGATACCACAACTAATACCAATATCAGCTTGCTTTTTTAGCATGCGGTAATCACCATGGAATGGCATTAAGTATTTTGGTTTTAATAAGCGAATCATTAATTTTACCTCTTCTTCGTTGGCATGTCCAGATGTATGTAAATCGGCTAATGCATTATTGGTATAAACTTTAACGCCTTTTAAGTATAATTTGTTTACTATTTTTGAAATACTTAATGCATTTCCTGGAATGGCACTTGATGAGAAGATTACAACGTCATCAGGACGTAGTTTGATCTGTTTATGAGTACCATTAGAAATTCTTGATAAGGCCGCTAGAGGTTCACCTTGACTTCCAGTACATAGTAATGTTACCTCATTTGGTTTTAAATTATTGGCTTCCTCTGGCGTTACTAGTAATTCTTTATGGTCGATATAACCACCATTAATAGAAATATTAATATTGTTTTCCATACTTCTTCCAAAGATGCATATTTTTCGGTTATGTTTGTAGCATGTTTCAAAGATGTGTTTAACACGATAAATGTTTGAAGCAAAAGTTGCAATAATAATACGGCTATTTTTACATTTATCAAACATTTCACCAAGTGTTTCATCTACAACTGATTCACTATTAGAAAATCCTTCATTTAGTGCGTTAGTAGAATCTCCAATCATTAAATCTACCCCATCTTCACCCAAGCAGGCCATTTTGTATAAATCGGCCATTGGACCAACTGGGGTTAAATCAAATTTGTAATCTCCAGTTGTGCATATTCTTCCATCGGGCGTTTTAACGCTAATCCCATGTGAATCAGGTATAGAGTGAGTAGTTCTAAAAAACTCTATTTCAATCTCCTTAAATTTTAATTTTGTATTTTCAGTATAGACAAATAAATTATCATATCTGATATTACGATCCTGTAATTTTACAGCAATTAATTCTTTAGCATGGTTAGGAGCGTAAATTGCAGGAATATTAATACTTTGAAGTAAAAAGGGAATTCCTCCAATGTGATCTTCGTGACCATGAGTTATTAGTAAAGCTTTAATCTTGTCTTCATTTTCTTTTAAAAATGTAAAATCAGGTAAAACGTAGTCTACTCCCATAAGTTCACTTTCTGGGAAACTAACACCGGCATCAATAATAACAATTGCGTCTTTATGCATTACACAATACATATTTTTTCCGACTTCTCCTAAACCACCTAAAACAACTATTTTTGTTTCATTGGTTTTTTGATTATTCATAAAAACTCCTTTCTTATATTTAAAAATTTATATAAAGAATTAACTCTAAAATTATACTATAAAAATTTTTATTTGTCTAGGTGTACTAATGTATTAATGTGAATATAATTGTAGAGTTACAATTGATGTGACACCACTCATATACAAAA
>ULXL01045172.1_pt1 | contig 24162 bp, 27 predicted proteins | sample 1961241 | NCBI WGS metagenome assembly ULXL01 (sample SAMEA4835837, study PRJEB28245) | human gut metagenome | biome: gut microbiome; material: fecal sample | place: Denmark | collected 2008
GAAAAAGAAATAAAACACACCACGCATTTGAGGCGTTCCCCAAAGGGAGCGTCTTTTTTATGCAACCAAACCAAGAAAAGGAGGTCGAAAAGCAGCATGAGCCAACAGGGAGAAGCGGCAGAGCAGATCGTCAACATGGCGACAAACGTGACCGTTAAGGGCGTTGAGTGCCTTACCAATCTTGCGGGCAAGGGCGCGTTGTCCCTTGCTACGTTTCTTATCGCGGCGTTGAAGGACGAGAAGCGCACAAGCGGCAAGGCGCGTATGCGGGCGTTCAATGGCAAACCCACAAAGGTGTTTGCAATCAAAGCAAAAGACCTAAAGCTGTTTGCTGAGGAAGCCAAGAAGTACGGCGTCCTGTATGCGGCTGTCATAAATAAGAAGCAGCCGGACGGGATTGTAGATGTGGTCGTCAACGCCAACGACGCCGCGCGTGTCAACAGGATCACCGAGCGTTTTGCGCTGTCCACGGTTGATGTGGAAAAGATACGCGCCGATATTTTGAAAGCCCGTGAGGACAAGGCAAAGCAGGAAGCAGTCAAGGAACGCACTACGCCGCCCGCCGAAAAGGAGGCGCATACCGTGGACGAGCATACGCTTGATGAAATGCTTGGCAATCCTGCCCCGCAGAAAATGGAACATAAGCAGCCCGTGGAGGTAACAGAGAAAATCCCAAACCCTACGATGGCGAGGACGGAGAAAACAAGTCTGTCCGAGCCTTCTTCCGACACGCAAGAGAATACCGTGGAAACTAAATCGGAGCGTCCGTCCGTGCGTCAAAAGATTCAAGAGCTGAAAGCGGAAAGGCAGGCAGATCATACTGCCGACAAGCAGCCGCAACGCAGCCAAAAACGGCAAACGGAACATCAGCAGCCGAGCAGGACAAAGAAGAAAGCAAAAACGAGAGAGAGGTAATGAGTATGGAAAACTATGATGCTTTGTTTCAACAGCAGACAGAGCAAACGGAGCAGCCCTTTGACCGTGACACTTGGGCGCAGCAGAAGCGGGAACAGCGACAAGAGCTTTACGACTTAATTGAGGAAATGTCTGAAAAGACGCTTGCAGACCCGTCCGCACTTTCCGACTATCTCAATATGCAGGCACGGCTTGGAAAGACAAGCGTTGCCAATACGCTGCTTGTCGTAGCGCAGAAACCCGATGCCACCTTTATCGCCAATTATGACGACTGGCAGAAGCGCGGGCGCAGTGTAAAACGCGGCGAGAAAGGCACGTTGGTCTTGGAGGCTAACGGCGAATATGAACGTCCCGATGGCACTTTGGGAGTCAATTTCGATGTGAAGCGTGTATTCGATATTTCACAGACCTATGGAAAGCCTGTGCGTGAACGGACAAACCCGCCCATTAAGTCTGCGCTGAAAGCCATCACTACGAATGTGCCTGTTCCCATCAAACTGTCAGATGAGGTTTCTCAGAGCGTTGCCGCTATGTATAGCGAACAGGACAAGTCCGTATATGTGGCAAGAGGCGTTGAAGGAAACGAACTGTTCTTTGCTCTTTCTCGAGAGCTTGCCCGCGCGCATAGCGGAAAGGACACCTTTGTCTGTGACTGCGCCGCGAATATCGCTTGCCTGCGGTATGGAGTCCCCGCCAAATACTGCGACAGGATTCCCGACGAGATAGCGGCGCTCGAAAGCCGCGAGAAGCGCAGCGCCCTCAACATCGTGCGCGAAGCTGCTTGCGAAATCACCGAGCGTGTTGACAGAAATCTCTTTGCGGAGCGTCAGCAGAGCCGCAACGAGCCTACGAGGTGATGAGCATGGATGAGAAGCGTGTGATCGAGGTTGACGAGTATCAGCATGGGCTTATCATCAATTCCTTGAACGATAAGCGCAATGAGCTTGTTGAGCAAGGCAAGGACACCGAGTTTGTGGACGACACCTTGATAGAAGTCATGGATGCACCGGCAAAGCGCGAAAAGAAGAAACGCCGCGAAGAAAGGGAGCGATAAGTATGTGGCAGTGTATCGAAAGCATGGGAAAACCTGTGACACAAGCGGAGAACTCTGACGATGAGCAATCCGAATGAGGACAAAAAGACAAATATCATACTGGCGACGCTTGGCGTTATCCCCGTGGTGTGGGCGGCCTTAATGGTCGCCCCTTTTCTATCTGACGGGCTTGCGGGTATCATTGAAGGCTTCACCTCCGGCATGGCAGACCCCATGAAGGTAACATGGTGCGCCGATTCGCCTAAAGCGATTCTCATATTCCTTGTTATCTATGGCTTGGGTATCGGCGTGTATCTTTCCACGAAGCGCAATTACAGGAAAGGTGAAGAACACGGCAGCGCCAAGTGGGGCGATGCCTCACAGCTATCCAAGAAGTACGCCGATAAGAACAAATACGAGAACATCATCCTCACACAGAATACCCGCATAGGGCTTGACGGACGCAAGCACAGGCGCAATCTCAATGTCCTTGTTTGCGGCGGCAGCGGCGCGGGCAAGACGAGATTCTACGCCAAGCCAAATATCATGCAAGGCAATACGTCATTTGTTGTCCTCGACCCCAAGGGTGAGATTTTGCGGGACACTGGCTATATGCTGCAAAAACAGGGTTATGAAATCCGAGTGCTTGACCTTATACACACGGAACGCAGTCATGGCTATAATCCCTTTGTTTATCTGCGTGATGATAAGGACGTTTTGAAGCTCGTTGCCAACCTTGTGCGAAATACGACTCCAAAGGGCGCACAGTCAAACGATCCCTTTTGGGAGCGCGCTGAAACCGCACTATTGGAAGCGTTGATTCTTTACCTTGTCAGCGAAGCACCGCCCGAAGAACAGAATTTCACAATGGTCATGGAAATGGTAAACGCCGCCGAAGTCAAGGAAGAAGATGAGGGCTATACCTCTATCCTCGATGAATTATTCCTTGCGCTTGAACAGCGGAATCCCGAACATCTTGCCTTGAAGCAATATCATATTTTCAAAATGGCGGCGGGAAAGACGGCGAAAAGCATACTGATTTCTCTCGGCGTCCGCTTGGAAAAATTCAACCTTCCGCAGATCGCAAGCGTGGTGAGCCATGATGAATTAAACCTACCCTCGCTGGGCGATAAGAAAACGGCGCTGTTCGCAGTCATTCCCGATAACGATTCATCGCTCAACTATTAGGCTTCGCATGAGTGGTATGTATCCCGCAATTCAGTTATCCCGGCTAAATCCTCATATCTCTTTTCGGCTGCCATTACACGAGCGCAATGCTGTGACACGCGATTACTTAGCGCCAACAGCTTTGGGGATGAAAATGGCTCTCCTGCGTCTATCAGTTTGTTGCCCTTTTTCCTTCCCCGCATGATAAAGAACCAATGCCATTCAATAGTGAAAGCCAGCCACTTCATTTCCCACGTTTGTCTCATCTTTAGTCCTCCTTGTATGCTCTATTAGAGTGTGTTACACTCTATAAGGGTATAGTAGCATACGGAGAATGTCGAATGAGCACTTCCTTTGTCGAAGGTCAAAAAAGAAATAGAAAATCTGCGGTACTTGTCGTACCGCAGACCGTTCAAACTCAGTTAATCCTTTGCATCGGCAATCATTGTGTTCAGTACGTTCATTATCCTTCTCTGTTCTGATGACGGTAGACGGGCCAGTTTATCGGACACCTCGGAGGCTACAATGGTATTACCGACTGCGAGTACATCAACGAGTAAAGCGTCTGACGAAACCTGAAGCGTGTTGGCGATGCGTATGAACGTATCGAGCTTGGGAAGTTTCTCGCCACGTTCAATGGCACTCATATAGCTCACGCTCAGATCGGTCATTTCTGCCAGTCTTTCACGCTTGATTCCTTGGGCTTCGCGGCATTTCCTAATGTTGCGCCCTATCGACTTATAATCCAAATAGCATCACCTCCTATTGGAGTGTAAGTGATACCATTAGTATAAGTTTTGGGACGAAAGCCATACAGTATTCAGTAGAAAGCGTTGCACTCTATTAGAGGGTTTACGGAAAAAAAAGAATGTTGTCATGCTCTTTTACTGGCCACAGGCCGGACAAGCTCCCTTGCGGTAACAACGAACAGCATCCCGCTTGCATCAGAATCAAAGCGGCGTTGCTTCAACAAATCACGCGGCTATATGAACAGCGTGGAGTTTATCGGTTTGTTGCCGGTGGAGCGATAGGCGTTGACCAATGGGCGGCAGAAGCTGTGCTGGCCTTTCGCGCAGATCACCCTGATGTTGTCCTGCTTATCGCCGTACCGTTTCGCGGACAGCCGGAGAAGTTCTCGCCGGAGCAACAAGCTCGTTATCAAGAGGTACTGGAAAAAGCGGATGATGTCGTCGTGCTCCAAGAGCTATACACCAAGGATTGCTTCTTCAAGCGAAACGACTATATGATTGCTCACTCGGAGGTTGTAGTAGCGGTGTACGACAGAAACACCCGCGTTAGGAGTGGAACGGGCTATACCGTCAATCAAGCGATAAAACTGGAGCGTAAATCATATTCATCGACCCGGTAACGCAAGCCATATCATATCATGTCGGCAAGCGGTTATAGAGTAAAGGCACGAGCATTTGCCCGTGCCTTTACTCTTGCTCATCCTTATAGCCGCAGTTCTCGTCAAACAGAAGCATATTCTCTATCGGCAACAGTTCTCGTAGAACCTGTGATATACCAATTCCACCAACAAGCAAATCCGCACATAGGGAGCCGGTTTCCTTTTTACTCGTACCGGCATCATCAGTCATAGTAAGCTCCCAAGTGCCAATGTCCGTTGCATCAAAAATAGGATAGTCTCCTGAGAAGTATTGCTCGAACATCGCCAATACCCGAAACGCGCTCTCTAACCCGATAGAGAGCCTTTGTTTTCGGCAGGGAGCGTGCTTACCAAATCCAGCCGCATAGGAATAGCCTGTAAACCATACTTGGCCTTTGGCATTGAGGGTGAGGCGCTGCTCAACCTCATCTTCTGGAGCTGGCATTGGGCCATAGCAAATGTTATTGGAGATAATCGTTACTTTTCTTAATGGCATAAGCCCTCCTTAAACGGGAATTTGACAATAAAATATTCTTTTATCTTAAATGGTTGTGCAGATTACATTGCTTGCTGGATATTGCTCCCCGACCGCTTGCTTAATGCTGTTGCACAGGGAAGATAATTCCATATAAGGCGTTCCTTTGAATTCAAACCAAACAGTTTCTGCCATTGTTTGGCAATTCTTTTTCCCTTCCCGTTCCAATCCAATTTCATCATCCCAAAACATACCGATATCAATGTGATACAGTCCTGTGTCGAATTGTATATCTATCTGAGGCTGTATTTCTTCGCAGGCAGCATCTTGATTGAAAAATAATTCAATGGAGGAAATTGTTTTGTGAGGAATAGCAGTCTCGTATAATCGAATGGCATTCAGCGTATATTCAGTAATTTCTCTTACATAGCTCTCTTGAGAAGCAGGCATGACAACAGATGGCGTAGGTGCAAACCACTGCTTCTTTATATCGTTAAACTCACTGCTGCTGAGAATACCCAGAATTTCGCTGGTGGAATGAGGCTTACTTTCGTCCTTTAGCTTTTCCAGCATCGCAAATAAATTCTTATGTTCCTTTGCGGATCGATCCATTTTGCACATCTCCTCAATCACCGTTTATTGTCAAATTCCGATTTGTCTACTTAATTCATGCGCGTCTCTCGACGAACCATCTGCCCTTTACAAAGCTGCTGGGGTCTGTGCTGCTTTCAAAGAACAAGTAGCTTTGCTTTCCGCAGATTTGCACCGTATATCTGTCACCTTGTCCGCCCGCTTTCAACGCCGCCGCCGGGCGAATGTCGAGCACGCGATCAACATCATATACTTGTCCATCCTCCCAGCGAATCCGCCGGGGTATCATTTTGCCGTCAGCTCCAAATGCTGCAAGCACCGGTACATATACTTTAGCGTTATTCATACCCGCAACCTCACTTTCGCAAAAAGCTACTGTTTGGCGGTTCAGGAAGGTTAATGGGGTAGCCACGCTGCATCATGCCATACAGTTTGAACGTGACAAGCTGAGGCTTGAAGCCTATCGTGCTGCACATTTGAAAATAGTCCATTTCCTCCGCTATGCACTCCTCAATAGCTTCATCCTCAATGAGCAACTCGGACGCAAAGACATTTGCCTCGTACTCTGCCCGCGATGTCATGTCATAAAGCATAAAGTCTTTGAGTGGGGCAACTTTCGCCAAGCGTTGATGAAGCCTGTCGTGGCCAAGCTCATGTCCTGCAACAAGCAGCTTGTCACGCGCATGGAGCGCGTCGTTAATCACGATATAACGCTCCCGCATAGCTACATAGTAGAAACCTTTGAGCTTTCCGATTCCACGTTTCCATATCAGATGGATATTGAGCGCGTCAATTAGCTCATACGGGTTTGAAGTACCGTACCGCTTCTTTAGACGGTCAATCTCCGTTGTTATCGAGTTATTCAATACAGCCCACCTCCTTTTAGGTCGGGTGTTGTATCTGAGTGTATCAAATCCGTTGTACCAAATACAGGACTCTACTCCGTGTCGCCCTCGTCCTTGCGATATTTCTTGGGCGTGTACTTCTTTGCGCGATTCTTTGCATCAAAGTATATCTCGCTCATGGTTTGAAAAAAGGCTTCTCTATCTTCATCGGACAATTCACCGCCAGCGAAAAGGGCGCTGGTCTGATCGAGAATAAGCCGCGCCTGCGCTTTACCACGAGAGCCGTACTTTTCCGATGCCTCGGACATGAAAGCCTCTTGTTCGCGTATGCGCTCAACCTCCTGTGCAGAAAGGAAATAATCTGTTTCTACACCCAGCGCGTGAGCGATGCTGATAACGATGCTGATGTTCTTGGGCTGGACGGAATTGGCTTCATATAGCTGGATAGTGCGCGTAGAAACATGGATTGCTTCAGCCAGTTTTCTCTGCGTCATGCCCGCCGCTTCACGAGCGGCTTTGATTTTTTCTCCGTACTGCATCGGGAGCCTCCTTTAGCGCGAATATTGTTTCGTAACCCTCTTGACAGACGAAGCGACTTTCGCTATAATCTGAATCACCGAGAGGCGAATGTTACTTCGTGTTTACAGAATACACGAAGCAACGCGACTTGTCAAGAGGGAGGTGAGAAAAATGACACGGGCTATCCTGCATAGCGACTTGAACAGCTTTTATGCCAGCGTGGAGACAATGCTTAATCCGGCGCTGCGCGGTAAAGCCGTCGCGGTCTGCGGCTCCACGGAGGACAGGCATGGTATAGTCCTCGCAAAATCAGAACTGGCAAAAAAGGCTGGCGTTAAGACAGGTATGGTGAATTGGGAGGCAAAACGGTGTTGCCCGAATCTCATAATGGTAGCCCCACAGTATGAGCAATACTTGAAGTATTCCAAGCTCACACGCGCTATCTATCAGCGTTATACCGATTTGGTTGAGCCTTTTGGTATGGATGAGTGCTGGCTCGATGTTTCGGGCAGCCAGCACATATACGGTGACGGCCTTGCCATAGCTGAATCAATCCGAAAGACAGTCCGTGAAGAACTTGGCATGACCGTGAGCATCGGTGTTTCGTTTAACAAGATTTTCGCCAAGCTCGGAAGCGACATGAAGAAGCCGGATGCCATCACGACCATTGGTACTGATGACTTCAAAGAAAAAGTGTGGCCACTTGCTGCGTCGGAAATGATATACGTTGGCAGGGCCACCGAAAGAAAGCTGGCCTCGTATGGGATTCACACCATAGGCGATCTCGCAAAGGCCACGCCGGATTTTCTGCGAAGCAAGCTCGGCAAGAATGGCGAACAGTTATGGGTGTTTGCCAATGGAGCGGACACTTCCCGCGTGATGCACACGGATTTCGTTTCGCCTGTGAAGTCTATCGGGCATGGTATCACCTGTAATGCAGACTTAAAGAAGCCTGAGGAAGTATGGAAGGTGATGCTCTATCTTTCTCAGGACATAGGGCATAAGCTCCGCGTCCATGAGCTATGCGCCCAAGGCGTACAGATTACCGTCAAGGACAACGGGCTTGCGTATAAGCAGTACCAAACGAAACTGGAGATCGCTACGCAGAACTCAATGGAGATAGCGGCTCTCGCTCGAAAGCTGTTTGACACCAATTACAGATGGAATACGGATGTACGCGCCATTACCGTCCGTGCCATCAACCTCGTACCGAAGTCCACTCCGCAACAGCTTATGCTTTTTGATGATGCAGCGAAAAGAGATAAGCGCGACAGATTGGATGATGCTATTGAGGAAATACGCGGGCGCTTCGGGAAGTGGGCAGTCTATCCCGCCGCGCTTATGGGGGATTTGAAAATCCCCGGCCATAGCAGCCATGACATAATAATGCCCGGAATGATGTATTCGTAAGGAGAGACAAGTAGATGATTCTATCCCTCGCAAACATTGAGGATATAGCTGATTCCATGCTCAGAGAGTATCTTGGAGCTTTGCCGGACGACGTATCGGAAGTCCGTTCTATTGATATAGAGGCGTTTGCCTCACGGTGTCTCGGCCTCAATGTCGCCTATACTCGGCTGTCCGACACCGGCGATATACTTGGGTTGACCACCTATGCCGACGTTGATGTTGAGCTTGACCGCTATATGGATAAGCAGACCATCACCGTACCGAAAAACACAATCCTTATCGACGATAGCCTTGTTAAGCCGATTGCGCGGCCTGATGTGAACAGGGGCAGACGTCGCTTCACAATATCCCATGAATGTTCCCATCAGATACTATTTCGTCGGGAGCCTGTGGAGCGACAACAAGTTTTGCTGCGCCAGTATTCAGGTCGCTCATATTCCCTGCGGGAACTCGTAACCAAAGAGGATTGGAGCGAATGGCAAGCAAACGCGCTGGGAGCCGCGCTGCTCATGCCGCCAGTCAGCATAAGACTGCTGATGGCGAAACACGGCAACCGTCGCTTGATATGCTACGATAACCATTTTGCCAGTAACGACAAGTTGGTGCTATCTCACCTGTGCAGGGTGCTGGATGTATCAAAGACCGCGCTTGTCATAAGGCTTCGTCAACTCGGTTTTATCGAGGACAAGCCTTTCAGCGAATTTGTTGACCCATTGGAGGTGGTGAAAGATGAGAGTGACAGCTAAGACCCCAACTACCGACACTTTGGAAAAAGTCCGCATATCCAAAGCAGAGGTTGAGGGAACAGCGCCAAAGGAAGTGCGCTGCCCGTTCTGTGGGCGATTACTCGTCCGCAAGTATCCCGACACGAAAGGGCATATCGACGGGAAATGCGGAAAGTGCGGAAAAGAAATGGTGATTGACCTTGTAAGCTGGAGAAGGTCAAGACACAAGAGGTAACTTCCGGCTAAACAACTGAATAGACTTCGTGGTAGTGCTACGGGGCCGATATGACTTTATCGAGACTTCCGAAGCCGCATGATATGAACAGCTATTGCTATATGCAGCAGCTATCTATGTGCGACTTCGCTCGTTTCCAGTCATGCGGCTCCGTTTCGTTTAGTCCTTCCGGCCACCGGCAGCGGAAAGGGCTAAACAATGTATCGGTGGGAAACCTACTCGGCAAAGTATCCCTAACCTCCAGTTTTCGGCAACTCAACTCAACAAAAAAACTGGAGGATATACGGATATGGATAAAAAAATCAGCTTCATCATAAAGAACGGCAGTTATCAGGAAGCTCCGACGAGCGAGCTTGTTGAGGACAAGAAATGGAAACCCGAATATCAGGACAGGCGCTTTGTTAAGCTCCACGGCTATCTCATGGAAGTGGATGATATGACCTATCGTGACTTCCAGCGTGAGCGCCGCAGGCAGAAGTATCTTGCCGAGGAAGCCGAGCTGCACAATGAGTTTTCGTACAACTCGCTCGATTGCTCCGATTACAGCGGCGAGGATCTAATCGTCGATATTGTCACCAACGTGGAGTGTGAAGTAGTACGCAATATGATGAGGGAGACTGTCCGCAATATGGTGGAACTACTGCCTGAAAATGACCTCGATTTGATTACATCCTTGTACTACCTGAACATGACGGTACGCGAATACTCGGAGTTTACAGGCATACCGACGATGACAATCCAAGACCGAAAGGCGCGTATCCTGAAAAAGATGAAAAAAACTTTGGAGAAATGAAAAATAAATCCGTACAAAGCCCGTGATTTTCGGCTTTAGAAGTGAGAGGATACTTTTCTTCTACTGAACATTGACAACTGCATAGAGGATTACCGGATACATACGGCGCGTGAGCAGAGCGACAGGTACGCCATGACCCCAACAGTAATGGAGGGAGAGCGAGAATACTCATGCCGCAGACGAGCAATAGCTGGCTTGTCGGCTGAAGCTCACGCGCCCGATAATGATACTTGCGTATAGTCACAGTCCGAGCGGTAGCCAATCCGCCGCAGGCAATGAGTACGCCTCGCCATCAGCATGGGGAGTGGTGAAAATCCAATGAGGGCAAGCCAACGCCCGTCCGGGCATCTGCGAACAGCAACCAAATACAAGTCAAGGAAAGCCGTGCTTGTAATCTCGACTGTTAATACAGCTTCAACTACATAAGCACGGCTTTCCCATTATCTCAAAATCGCGCTCGTTCCTTTCGGGAACGGGCTATCGTAATATATGACGATTTTTGCCGATACCATAACAACAAAAACACAAGCCACAAACTTGATGGGCTGCGGGAGCCGCCGTATAATGCAAGTGCATTGTATGACGCTTGGTGCAGTTCATCAGCTAATGTGGTGAAAGGAGGTTTTGAAAATCGGGCAGGTGAACACTATTGCAACAACAGGGAAAAGGACATACTCTGTCGAAGAAGTCCGTGAAATCCTTGGAATAAGCAGACGAAAAGCGTATGAACTGTGTAACTCCGATACCTTTAGGGTAATCCGTGTAGGCCGTGCCTTGCGCGTATCCAAAGCCTCTTTCGATTATTGGCTGGATAATATCGGACAAATCGGAGGGCAATAATATGGCATCAATCGTCAAAAGAGGAAAGACCTACTCCATCGTTTTCTATGAGGGAGAAGGCAAGAACAGACATCAGGTTTGGGAATCGGGCTTGAGCTACAACGCCGCGAAATCGCGGAAAGCCCAACTGGAATATGAGGTTGCTCAGAACATCCATGTTGACCAAAACGACATGACCGTGAGCGAGTTTCTCTATGAGTTCATTGAGAAGTACGGCGAGAAGAAGTGGGTGGCCTCCACCTACGACGGAAATGTAGGGCTGCTGGAAAACTATGTGCATCCTCACCTTGGAGACAAGAAGCTGCGGAGCATCAGGACAAAGACGGTGGACGACTACTATCACTTCCTGCTGTTCAAGGGAGAGCCGGTAGCAAATGCGGGCAAGCCCAAGCGCGACAAAATCAGCCCGTCGCTCATTCACGACATCCACAAGGTAATGCGCTGCGCTTTCAACCAAGCTGTGAAATGGGAGTACATAGCAAAAAACCCGTTTCTCAACGCGACGCTCCCCGAACACAAGGAGAAGAAGCGTCAGGCGCTTACGCCGGAGCAACTCCACAAAGTGCTGGAGTTCACAGACCGTCCCGACATCTACGATTACTACATCATCCATTGTGCGATACAGCTTGCCTTTGCTTGCAGTATGCGCGGCGGCGAGGTAGGCGGGGCGCAATGGGACAGGTACGACGCTGAGAATCAAATGCTCTACATCGACAGAGTGATTGACCGCGTTGATAAGAAGCTCATGGACAAGCTCACAAAGATGGACATTATGTTCAAGTTCCCCAACCTCTACCCCGGCACACGGACGGTCATCGTGCTCAAACAGCCCAAGACCGAGGGCAGTATCCGCAATGTCTATACGCCGGAAACCGTTTCGCACAAGCTGATGGTCTTAAAGCGTATGCAAGACAAGCTGAAGCAGGAGCTTGGTGATGACGGCTACATGGATTACGGTCTGATGATATGTCAGGCCAACGGGCGGCCAATTATGACCGAGCATCTGAACAAACGCTTCAAGGATATGTTGATAGCGATGGGCGATCCCGACATCGACGTGAACGAGGTAGTGTTCCACAGCATCCGGCATACCAGCGCGGGTGTGAAGCTGAGGTTGTCCAAGGGCGACTTGAAAGCAGTCCAAGGCGACGGTGGATGGAACACGCCGGATATGGTCACGAAGCGGTACGCCCACATTCTCGACGAGGACAGAAGGAATCTCGCCACGGAGATGGAGGCAGCGTTCTATCAGGGCGGCGGCAGCATCAAGCCAACCCTCGCTCCCGAAGTCCAAGCACCCGCGTCGCTGGACGCAAACGCGCTTGCTTCCATCCTGAGTGCGAATCCCGACTTGCTAATACAAGTCCTTCAGTCCGTCCAGTCTGCTAATCGGTCATAATTTATTAGCAGATTGGATTAAGGGTAAAGAAACGCTATTAGCAAATGACCCCGAAAATCATATCGGGAGGCCCGCCGCAAGGCCGGTGTATTAGCAAAAAAGGAGAGCCGCCTCCCGCTCTCCAAACTGTTCGACTTCTGTTAGCAAAACCGGTTTTATTAGCAAAAAAAATCGCCGTATTAGCAAAACGGAAGTTCAACTCCAAAAAGGTGAAACGCCGAAAACCCAGTAAAATCAAGGCTTTCGACGTTCCAGATGGCACGCCCGGCGCGATTCGAACGCGCGACCTTCCGCTTAGGAGGCGGACGCTCTATCCTGCTGAGCTACGGGCGCATATTAAGTTTGGAGTGCCTCCCTCGACCTCGAAAGTCGAACACAGTTGGTTTTCTTAGGAGGCGAACGCTCTATCCTGCTGAGCTACGGAGAGTTGTGTATGAAATTTTGTGTGCATCGGCAGGTTTAGGAGGCGAACGCTCTATCCTGCTGAGCTACGGAGACATGTTCAATTCTCCTACCACCACCGCTTCCGTTTTGGAGGCAAAACTCCACTTTGCTGGCATGAATGCGGACAAGTTGAATCCGAAACGAAAGCCGAAAGCATTTGAGCATCATTTATTATACGTGACGCCGGGAAGCTTGTCAATGCAGGCAAATGTTTTCATGGAGGGGGGGAAGGGGCGCCTTGCTTTATATGACGGTTAGAAAATGAAGAAAATGTAATATCAAATCGTCAAATATAAATGAATTAGGTAAAAAAGAGGATGCTTTGATGGTTTTCTGATTGACAAATTGGCTGATTTGACGATATGATAAACAAAATATATAGGTAAGAAGTGGGAGTATACCCTTATTGGGTTCGGAAGCCGGAACTGCGGACTGCACGGGTTGTGCCACAGGTTTTTTGGGTATTTGCAACAGATGGAGGCAACTTGAAAGCAACAAGAGAATTTGTGCTGCGGGAAATTGCCGGCGAGCATATTTTGATTCCGGTTGGGGAAACCGCCCAAAAGCTCCACGGGATGCTCAACCTCAGCGAAAGCGGATTGCTGCTTTGGAATACATTGCAGGAAGAACGCACGGAAGAAGAGCTGGTGGAAGCGCTTTTAGTGGAATACGAAGTGGACCGGGCAACGGCTGACGTCCGTGCTTTTATCGGGCAGATGGAAAAAGATGGCATGCTGCTTTGCGGAGAGGAGAAAGAATGAGCGGAAAACAGGTGCACGGCAGAACAACGGTGCTGATGATTGCGGTCATTGCGGTGCTGTTGGTTCTGCTTGCCGTTTTAATTTGGGGACTTTTGTGGCCCATGGGTATGCCTGTGGGAGAGCAGGACAAGCCTGGCGAAACAGTGGAGCCCGACGCGACGCAAGCGGCGGGGGATACGGTGCATACACCGGAGCCGACCATACAGAGCCTTGCTTTTCCGTATTCGCTGGAAGAAGGGAAACTTACGGTGGATTCCCTGTTCCAATATTCGGGATACAACCCGGACTGCGGGGACGAAATGGGCGAAGACATTGCTTCTCTCGTGATCACGAACCGCTCGGAGGAGCATCTTGCGGAGGCGCGGCTTACCGTTACATTGGCGGATGGGAAGGAACTCGCTTTCGAGGTGCGGGACCTTCCGGCCGGGCAGACCGTTTGGGCATTTGCAAAAGACAACAGCGCCTATGCGCTTTCAAATTTCTGCACGGCGATTGCCGGCACAACGCAGTTTGAACAAAGCACGCCGCTGATGGCGGACAGGCTTTCCGCCGCAGTGCAGGAGACCGAGGTTACGCTCACCAACAATTCTGCCGAAGCGATTGCGGGAGTTACGGTGTATTGCCACACGGTGTTTGAGGACGTATACTTTGGCGGAACGGCGTATGCGTACGCGGCGGGAGATATCCCTGCCGGCGGCAGCGCAACTGTTTCAGCTGTGGATTGCTATTTGGGCGAGGCTGCGGTTGTGCGCATCGGTGCAGGCGACTGAGCGGGTTCGCGTGAAGTTTGAAGCGGATTTCAAATATTTTTACATTGCCATGAAACGGGGAGGAAAGAAGGATGAAAGCCTATGTGAAACCCGAGCTTTATTACGAGATACGAGAGCTTTGAGCTGTCGCAGCATATTGCAGAGTGTAATGTGACGTTGACAACTGCTGATGCATTAACCTGTACTGCCACGGACTACGATAATTTTGGCAATCCTGTGGATAACGTATTTTCGAGTAGGGACATATGCAACGTGATACTTGAAGATTATTGCTGTACGAATGGATTAATAAATATATCTAATATGTTTTCCTGATGGACTATGCATTTACACTTGCGGGCGTGACCATTGCGCTTGAGACGCCGCGGCCGGTTCCCGTTACGGATAACTTCCGGCCGTTTTGCGGGGAAAGCGGGGAGCGCTGCGTAACGGTACGCCTGCGTGAGGTGAAACGCCTTCCCGAACCGGAGGGGAGCGGCAGTGTTTTTGATGCGATCCGTGATTTCTTCCAGCGTATCTTTGGACGCAAGCGCTCGTAAGTGCAAATAACCGAACAGAGTATCAACGGCAAAGGCCGCCTCATGTGAGGCGGCCTTTATTCAGTTTGTTAAAAACCAAGTGGATCCGGGAAGCACGCACAACACTTGACGAGCAAGGCGCTCCCTGCGTTTTGCGCAATTCGCTATACGTTGCCGTGGCCGATGCGCGTGAGCGATTCGTTCGCGCCGATCATTACGAGCACATCGCCCGCACGAAGCGGCGCCTTGGGGTCCAGCGTTACAATAATTTCTTCGCCGCGGCGGATGGCGATCACAGAAACACCGAACCGATTGCGCACATTCAGCTCAATCAGCGTTTTCCCAACCCAAGCCGCAGGAATGAGCGTTTCATTGATGCTGTATTTATCGGAAAGGTCAAGATAATCGATGATGCTGCCCGAAACCAGGGAACGCGCAAGGCGCACACCGGCTTCATGCTCCGGCAGCACGACCTTGTCTGCACCGGTCTTTTCCAGCAGGCGCGCATGCAGCTTATCGGATGCTTTGGCAATTACAAGCTGCGCGCCCTGCTCCTTTGCAAGCACGGTTGTAAGGATGGAAGCTCGGATGTCGTCCCCCACGCTGATGATGACGCAGTCAAAATTGCGCACGCCGATGCGCTTGAGCGCGCGCTCATCCGTAGTATCTGCAACCACTGCATGTGTGACGTGATCTGCAACGGCGGCAATGCGTGCTTCATCGCGGTCAACAGCCAAGACCTCGTGGCCGAGCGTGCAGAGCGTTTGGGCTACGCTTTCCCCAAAGCGGCCAATCCCGATTACGGCAAATGATTTTGCATGTTTGGACATAAATAACGGTTCCTTTCCCGGCGTTCGTGTCAGCCGATCAGAATGTTGCCCTCCGGATAGCGGATGGCGGGTTCCTCCGTCCGCCCGCCGATTGCGAGCGCGATGGTCATAATCCCTGCGCGCCCAAGGTACATCAGGGCGCAAAGGATTGCGCGCGTAAATGTGGAGGCAGCGGCAGTAAGGCCTGCCGTCAGGCCAACCGTGCCGAGCGCGGAGGTAGCTTCAAAGAAGAAATCCAAAAAGCTAAGGTTTGCATGCGCATGTTGCTCTGCGAATGTGATGCCGATAAGCGCTGCAAAAAGCACCAAAACGGCGATGAGGGCGAGGCAGAGCGCACGGCGCACGGAAATGGCGGAAAGCCTCCGGCCGAACACTTCGGTATCCCGGTGGTTGCGGATACAGGCGTGCGCAGTCAGGAGCAGCACAGCAACGGAGGTGACTTTGATGCCGCCTGCCGTTCCGGCGGGGCCGCCGCCGATAATCATTAAAATGGAAGAAAGAAACTTGCTTGCGTCCGTAAGGGTTTCCTGCGGGATCGTGTTGAAGCCCGCCGTGCGGCATGTCACGGATTGGAACAGCGCGGCAAGCAGCTTTTGGGGGGGCGTAAGGCCGCCCATTGTTGCGGGGTTCCCCGCTTCAAACAGCAAAAACAGCACCATGCCGCTCATTAACAGCACGCCGGTGGCTGTAAGGACCAGCTTTGCATGCATGGAAAGCTTGGGAAACCGCTTGTGCTCGCGCAGCTCAACGATTACGGAAAAACCGAGCCCGCCGGTGATGATAAGCGCCATAATGGTGAAGTTGACAAGCGGGTCACCCACATAGCGGGTGAGCGAGGCAAAATTGCCCATCAAATCAAATCCGGCGTTGCAGAAGGCGGACACGCTGTGGAAAATCCCCATCCAGATGCCGCGCGAACCGAAATCGGGCACAAAGCGCAGGCAAAGGAGCGCCGCGCCGCAGCCCTCAATGATAAAGGTATACTTCACAGCACTCATGCAGAGCCGGATCACACCCTGCAGCCTGTCTTCTCCGAAGGACTCGGCAAGCGTCATGCGGCTGCGCAGGGAAATGCGCTTGCGCGTTGCGCGAAACAGCAGTGTTGCAGCCGTCATAAAGCCAAGCCCGCCAAGCTGGATGAGCACAAGGATGACGATCTGCCCGAACAGCGTGAAATGCGTTCCCGTGTCCACCACGACGAGGCCGGTCACACAGGAGGCGGACGTTGCGGTAAACAGCGCATCAAAAAAACTGAGCGGATCCCCGTGGGAAGCGATGGGCAGCATCAGCAGCAGCGCTCCAAGAAGGGCGACGCACAAAAAGCCCAGCGGAAGGATCCGAATGGGGCTGATGCCTTTATGAAACCGTTTGTTTTCTAATGTCTTAATCATCTTGCGGCATATTATATCACGCGCTTTGCGAAGATGCGAGATAAAATGCTGACAAGGAAAGGAGGAATATTGATTCGGGGGAGAATCCGTGATAGCATAAACAACAAGGCACACCGTAGAGCGAAAGACAGAAAAGCAAAATAAAAACTTTATAAACAAGAAAAGGAGCATTTGCCGTATGTATGACCTGATGATCCGAAACGCAAGAATTGTGGATGGAACAGGCGCGCCGTGGTACCGCGCAGACATCGCGGTGGAAGGAGGCAAGATCGCCGCAATCGGAAAACTTTCCGGCGAGGCGCGCGAAACTGTGGATGCAGCGGATCATTACCTTGCGCCCGGTTTCATTGATATTCATTCTCACAGCGACGACAGCATCCTTGCCTGCCCGGCTGCGGAAAGCCGCATCCTGCAAGGCGTGACGACGGAGATTGCCGGAAACTGCGGCGCATCCGCCGGCCCTGCGCCGGAGGGAAAGAAGGACGGCTGGCCTGGGATGGATGCGTTTCTTTCCGCCGTTGAAGCGGCGGCGCCTTCGGTGAACCTGGGCATGCTTGTGGGGCACGGCGCGGTGCGCGCCTGCGCGATGGGATACGGTTCGGAAAAGCCGACGCCCGCGCAGCTTCAGCGGATGCGCGCGCTGATTGCGGAAGCAATGGAAGCCGGTGCGTTTGGCATAAGCTCGGGGCTCATCTATCCGCCGAGCAGCTATGCGGATACGGAGGAACTCATCGAAGCTGCAAAGGCGGTGGCGCCCTATGGCGGCTATTATGCCACACATATGCGCGGCGAGGGGAGAACCGTCGTAAAGGCCACGGAGGAAGCCATCCGCATTGCGCGAGAGGCGGGCGTGCCGCTTCAGGTTTCACACCATAAGGTTACCTATAAGCCGGATTGGCAGGTGAGCTGCTTCACCACGACGGCCATGATTGAACGCGCACGCCGGGAAGGGCTTGAGGTGTTTTGCGATCAGTATCCATACCGCGCTTCCGCAACGACGCTTTCCGTCAATATCCCGGAATGGGCGTTTGACGGTGGCGTTCCCGCGCTGCTGGAACGCCTGAAAAACCCGGAGATGCGCGCGCGTGTGCGCGATGAGATGGAGGCCTCCCACCGCGGGCGCTGGGGGGATCTGTTCGTTTCCTATGTCACTACGGAGGAGAATCAATGGATGGCAGGGCGCTCCATCCCGGAGATCGCGGAACGAATGGGAGAGGAGCCTGCGGATGCGCTGATCGACATTGTAATTGCCGAAAACGACCGCGTGGGTGAAATCTCTTTCGGCATGTGCGAGGAGGACATCGAACACATCATGAGCAAACCCTATGTGATGACCGGCTCGGACGGCGGGGCGATGCCGCTTGACGAACCCGGAAAGCCGCACCCGCGTAATTATGGCACGTTTGTGCGTGTGCTTGCGCATTATTGCCGTGAACGGAAGCTTTTCCCGTTGGAAACTGCCGTGCATAAGATGACGGGACTTCCTGCGGCGCGTCTCAGGCTTTCCGAGCGCGGAACGATTAAAAAGGGCATGTGGGCAGATCTTGTGCTGTTTGATTTTGAAGCGCTCAGGGATACGCCGGATTTCACCAATCCGCAGCAGGTTTGCGAGGGGATTTTAAAGGTGTATGTCAACGGCGTGCTTACCGCCGAAAACGGCCGCCATACAGGCGCGCATGCAGGCGCCGTATTGCGCCGGGCGCGGGGATAAGGAGGGGACGGAATGCAGATTGAAAGAACGCGCCTGATAACGGCCGCGCAGGCGGCGCGTGCTTCCATGGAAGAAAACAAGGTTCCAGGCCTGGCGATGGCTTTCTTTTCCGGAGGGGAGCAGGTATGCGCCGAAACGCTCGGCATTGCGGATTCGGTGTGCAACTTGCCTGTGAGTATGGGAACACATTTTGAGGCGGCTTCGCTGACGAAGCCCGTGTTTGCATATCTTGTATTGCGGCTTGTTGAAGCGGGCGCGCTCCGGCTGGATGTGCCGCTGTGTGAATACCTGGCGGGCAGCCTGCCCACAGAGGATCCGCGTTTTGCGCAAGCCACGGCTGCACATGTGCTTTCCCATGGAACGGGGCTGCCCAACTGGGGCGCTGCGCCGCTGCCGCTTGCATTTGCGCCGGGACAGGGGTTCCGCTATTCCGGCAAAGGGTACACCTGCCTGCAAACCGTTGTGGAACATCTCACCGGGCGCAGGCTGGACGACCTGCTGCAAACGGAGCTGTTCGGCCCGCTTGGCATGGAGGATGCGGCGATGGTGTGGACGGGGCCGCTCAACCGGACGCTTGCGCGTACCTGGGATGAAGCGGGAGCGCCGGAACCCAAGCGCAGGCGTGCGCAGCACACGGTTGCGCTTGAGCCAAACGCCGCGTTTTCGCTGTATGTGACGATTGCGGATTATCCAAAATTTCTGGCGCAGATCCTTTCGGAAACCGGGTTTGCTTCGCGGGTGCGCGCGGTGCGCAATCCGGCCGGCCACGGTGTGGAATGGGGCCTTGGCTGGGGGTTGTATCAAGAGGTGATTTGGCATTGGGGCGACAACGGCGGCTTCAAGTCCTTCGTTTGCTTCGACCCTGTGACACGGGATGCGCTTTTGATCCACACAAACGGTGAAAACGGGCTTCACACGTGCTTTGACGTAGCGGAGCATTGCACCGGCTTTGACTTTTCCAACATTGCAGCCATGATTGCCGAAGCGGAATAAAGCACGGCACGCGGCGACAGGAGCTGCTGCAGAATAAAAATTCTGCAACAGCTCCATTTCGGGTTTCGGTTAGCATTAAGCCCCCTTTATAAAAGGGGGGGCGGCAGCACCAAAGGTGCTGCCGGGGGATTGCCGTAAACCGCGACCATTGCGGGAATAAGGACAATCCTCAGTCCGCTGTGCGGACAGCTCCTTTCAAAAAGGAACCTTTTGGGTTTCAGCTTCCGTTAAGCTCCCTTTTGAAAGGGAGGGCAGAGCCGGGCGAGAGCAGTGCGGGATGCAGCGCGACCATGCGAATTGTGGGCAACACGCACCACCCTGAACCTACTGCATGGGATGGCCTCCCCGCGGCTCCATGCATGCTCAATTTGATGGCGTGTTAAATTTTGGAAAAGCCTTCCGGGATGCCGGAAAATGCCTGTACAGATAAAATCGCGTAATTTATAATGTAAGTAGTGCAAGGCGGTATAGGCTTAGCGTGGAAGGGGAGAACACGAATGCGGGCAAGGGAAAGACGCTTTTCAAAAACAGAGCGCGCTTGGATTCTTTACGATTGGGCAAACTCGGTTTACGCAACGAACATCATGGCTGCAATTTTCCCGATCTATTTTGCCATGGCGGCAACCGACACGGGCGATAAAATCTATGGTTTTGCGGTTTCGGCGGCGAACCTCATCGTTGCGCTCCTATCGCCGCTGCTCGGGGCGATCGGGGATTTCCGCGGCATGAAGAAAAAGCTTTTTGCGGGCTTCCTGCTGCTGGGTCTTGTGTTTACGGCAGCGATGGCCGTGTTTGATTCCTGGCAGCTGATGCTTGTGGGCCTTGTGATTTCCCGCATCGGCTTCTCCGGCTCATGCCTGTTTTATGATTCGTTCCTGACGGATGTGACGGCGCCGGAGCGCATGGATAAGGTTTCTGCCTGGGGCTATGCAATGGGCTATATCGGCGGCAGCACCATCCCGTTTGTGATCTCCATCGTCATTCTTTTGCTGATGGGGCAGAATGTGCTTTCATATAAAATTTCGATCCTGATCGTGGTTGTCTGGTGGGCGGTGTTCAGCATTCCTTTCCTTAAAAATGTGGAGCAGGTTTACAGCGTGGAAGAGCCTCCGGCGCAGCTTGCGCGCGCTGCGTTTTCCAATATGGCGAAAACATTCCGCTCGATTTTGAGGGATAAGCGCATCCTGTACTTCATGGTCGCCTATTTCTTTTATATTGACGGCGTGAGCACCATCATCAGCATGGCAACGAATTACGGCACAACGCTTGGCCTCGGCACCATCGGCATGATTCTGGCCCTGCTCGTGACGCAGGTTGTTGCGGTGCCGTTTTCCATCCTGTTCGGGAACCTTGCAAAGAAGGTCGGCTCCATCCGGATGATCTCGATCGCGGTGGGCGTGTATTTTGCAATCACCATCGTCGGCTTCCTGATGGGCAACAACATCGAACGCGCGGAGCTTTTGGGCGGCGATGTGGCGGCGGCAACACGCACGAGCACGGTGCTCTTTTGGGTGCTCGCAACGCTCGTTGGCACGGTGCAGGGCGGCATACAAGCGCTTTCCCGTTCGTACTTCGGCCAGATCATCCCGCCGGAGCGTTCCAATGAATACTTCGGTTTCCTGGATATTTTCGGCAAATTCTCCTGCGTGATCGGCCCGGCATTGTATTCGCTTGTATATACGCTTACCAACCGTGCATCACTTGGCATTTTGAGCATTATCCTGCTGTTCCTTTGCGGCGGGGTGGCGCTGCTGATTGGCCGCAAACACGTTTTCGCGTCGCACGCAATGGGAACCATGGAAGGATAAAGAAGAGGACGGGGTGGAACCATGCATGAAGGACATCGGGAACGCTTGCGGCAAACTTATTTGGAACATGGCGCATCCGTGCTGCATGAGCATCAACTGTTGGAGCTTTTGCTTACCTATGCCATCCCGCGGCGCGATACGAACCCGCTTGCACACCGCCTGCTTGCAGCGTATGGATCGTTGGATAAGGTGCTTGCCGCAAACCCATACGACCTGATGCGGCAGGAGGGGATCGGCCCGCAGACAGCCGTATTGCTTTCGCTTGCGGGCGCGCTTATGCAGCGCCGCAGCGCTCTCTGCGCCGAACGGACGGCGGTCAACACGCCGGAAGCGGCCTCGCGTTATTGCCAAGCGCTGCTTGCAGGCGCAAAATATGAAGAAACCTATGTAATTTCTTTGGATAAACGGCGTACCGTGCTGCATGCGGACAAGGTCGCTTCCGGCACGTTGGGGGAAACGGTGCTTTACCCCCGCCTGGTGCTGGAATGCGCGCTGCGCCATGGTGCGAACAGCGTAATCCTGACGCATAACCACCCATCCGGCAACCCGAAGCCCTCAAGCGAAGATGTCAGAACCACCCGCACGGTATACGATGCGTTGCAAACGGTGAGCATAACGCTGCACGATCATATCATCGTAGGCAACGGCTGTACTTACAGCATGGTGCGCGATGCCGTGCTTTCTTCGGGCGAGGTTCCAGCGGGATATGCAATGGTGGCGGAGAAAGAGAAATAGTTTTTCAGAAGGGAAAAATAGGTATGAAGCAATCGGAAACGATATACCGGCAATGGCTGGGAGAGGAAAGGCTTGATCCTGCACTGCGGGGAGAGCTGTTGGCTCTTGCAGGCAATGAAAAGGAGATTGAGGAACGGTTTTATACGGAGCTGGAATTCGGCACTGCGGGCTTGCGCGGCATCATCGGCGCAGGTACGAACCGCATGAACGTGCATGTGGTTCGGCGTGCCACGGAAGGCCTTGCAAAATACATCCGCACGTTTGCGGATGGGCCTGCGCGCGGCGTCGCCATCGCATACGATTCCCGGAGGATGAGCGATGCGTTCGCACGCGAGACGGCGCTTGTGCTTGCGCAGAACGGAATCAAGGCGTATCTTTATACAACGCTGCATTCCGTGCCGCAGCTTTCCTTTACGGTTCGGCACCTTGGCTGTATTGCAGGCGTAGTGATCACAGCGAGCCATAATCCGCCGCAATACAATGGCTATAAAGTATATTGGGAACATGGCGGCCAGGCGGCTCCTGCGCAGGCGGCTGAAATTTTTGCCAAGATCCGTTGCGCGGATTATTTTGCGGTACGCGGCATGGAGGAAAGCGAAGCGATTGAAAAGGGCCTTCTCATGATGATCGGAGAGGAAATAGATGAAGCGTATTACGCGGCAACGGAAACGTTGCTGCAATACCCGGAACTGATGCGCGTGCATGGCGGGGAATTGAAGCTTGTTTATACGCCGCTGCATGGCTCCGGCTGTGTTCCGGTGCGCACGCTGCTTGCGCGCGTGGGCGTTGCCGTGCATATCGTGCCGGAGCAGGAGAAACCGGATCCTGCTTTTCCAACTGTAAAGGCGCCAAACCCGGAGGATCCCGATGCGTTTACGCTGGCGGTGCCGCTTGCGGATCGGATTGGCGCGGACGCAATCCTGGCAACGGATCCGGATTCTGACCGGCTCGGCGTTGCCGTGCGCAAAAAGGATGGAGCGTTCGATGTTCTGACGGGCAACCAGATCGGCAGCCTGCTGCTTCATTATCTGCTTTCGGCACGCAAGGAAAAAGGGACGCTGCCTGAAAACGGCATAGTTGCAAAATCGCTTGTGAGTACGCGCATGGCGGATGCAATCTGCGCGCGGTTCGGCGTTGCCTGCAAGGATGTGCCGACGGGTTTCCGCTTTATTTCCGAAGTAATCGACCGCTGTGAACGCACCGGCGAGCAGACATTCCTGTTCGGCTTTGAGGAGAGCTATGGCTTCCTGTCGGGGAGCTTCGCCCGGGACAAAGATGCGATCTGCGCGGCAATGCTTGTTGCGGAGGCCTGTGTATATTACAAACAAAAGGGCATGACGCTTTATGATGTGCTCTGCGAAATGTACCATATATACGGCTATTACAAGGAATCCGTAAAATCCTACACGCTTGCGGGCAAGGATGGCATTGAATGTATTCGCGGCGCAATGGCGGCGCTGCGCACAAACTGCCCAAAGGAGTTCGGTGGAATTGCCGTGGAAACATATGAAGACCTGCTTGCCGGAACATGTACACGGATAACGGATGGTGCCGTGGAGCCTGCTTCGATGCAGGGGATCGATGTGCTGCGCTATTCCCTTGCGGGCGGTCCGTGGATTTGCGTGCGGCCCTCCGGAACAGAACCAAAACTGAAGCTTTATATCGGGGCAAATGCGCCGGACGAAGCGGGTGTGGATGCGCTGCTGCAAACGCTTGTTACTGCTGCGGACCGGCTTCTTACAAAACTGCTGTGCGTTAACTGAAACAAGGCGCGGCAAAGCTGAAGAAGGATTCATTGTGGCCGGGAACAAAAAAATCCGAATTTATTTCAAAAAAGGGATTGACATAGTAAGAGTAGTCTGATAAT
>ULXL01024087.1_pt1 | contig 24015 bp, 28 predicted proteins | sample 1961241 | NCBI WGS metagenome assembly ULXL01 (sample SAMEA4835837, study PRJEB28245) | human gut metagenome | biome: gut microbiome; material: fecal sample | place: Denmark | collected 2008
AAGTGATTATGGATATGCAAGTAGTAATTGTGAAAATAAAAGAATATATGATTATAACTCATCAGCAAATGATATAAGAGCATGTAATGATACGAACTGGTTATACAATATAAAGGATAATGAGTGGATATTGCCTCAGAATGCCGGCACTAGTAACCGTGCGTTTTATGTCAATTCAAACGGGCACGTGAACTACAACTTCGTTGTCTACAACGGTCAGTTTGCCGTTCGGCCAGTCCTATATCTAAAATCCGCAGTAAAAATAACTGGAGGATCAGGAACAAGTACTAATCCATATACACTTGGTTTATAAGAATTATGACAATTCATAGTTCTTTTTGTTTTAAAAAATATAGACTTTATTTTTAATTTTTGATAGAATATATTTAGAAGAAAAATAATAGAAAGTTGGTAATTTTATGGCAAAAAGAAAAAAAAGAAATGTGAAAGAAAAAGATAATCATTTTTTAATACAATTATGGGGTGTTTTACTAATTCTTATTAGTATTTTAGGAATAGGAAAATATGGACCAGCTGGTAGGATAATATCATCGTTTGCTCTTTTTTTAGTGGGAAATTTATATCTTCTTTTACTTGTTGCTATTTTATTCTTAGGAATTTATATGGTTGTTAAAGAAGAAAAATTTAATTTTTTCAGTGCTAAAATGATGGGAATATATTTAATGATTATTAGCGTTTTAGTATTTTTACATATAAGTTATTGTTTAGAAAATATTGATACATCAAAGATTATAAGTGAAACATATGAAAACTTACTTGTAGGTATTGATAAAATAATGGGAAATGAAATTAAAACAGGAGTATTTAATCCTGCTTTAGAAAATACAGGTGGTGGAATAATTGGTTCTTTATTTGCTACAGCTTTTTATAAATTATTTGAAAAAGATGGTGCTAATATTGTATGCTGGGTCTTTTTAATAACAGGATTTATGGTGTTTACAGGTATGTCTATTTTTGATATTGTAAGAAATACTAAAGATAAGGTAAAGGAAATACTACCTAAAAAAGATAAAGCAAGTATTAAAGATAAGAAACATGAAAATAAATTTGATGAAACTAAATTAAAAATTAATACAAATGATGAAGAAGAAGAAATACCTAAAAAGGTTGTTAAAAATATAAGTGAAATAACTAATATTAATGCAGAAAAGAAAATAGAACCTGAAGTTAAAGAAGAAAAAGAAGTTATTGTTAATAAAAATTATATTTTACCTTCTTTTGATTTATTAGATTCACCACAAAAAAATAAAAAAGCTATTGATAAAGTAGCAATTGCTAATAATTCTAAAAAACTTGTTGAAACATTAAGAGATTTTGGAATAATTGGAGAAGTCGTAGCGGTAAATGTTGGACCTTCTGTTATTCAGTATGAACTTGAGTTGTCACAAGGAACTAAACTTTCTAAACTTCTTGGAATAAACCGTGAAATAGCTTTAGCGCTTGCTAAGAAGGATGTTCGTATTCAAGCTCCAATTCCTGGCAAGAATACTGTTGGAATTGAAATGCCAAATGATAATGCCCAAACAGTTACACTTCGTGAAACACTTGAGGGTTTAAAAAGAGAAAATAAACTTAAGACAAAATTAACTGCAGGACTTGGTAAGGACATTATGGGTAATGTTCAAGCATGTTATATAAATAAAACCCCACATTTACTTGTTGCAGGGGCAACTGGTAGTGGTAAATCAGTATGTATTAACTGTATAATTTTATCTATTTTAATGTTTACTAAGCCAGATGAAGTAAAACTTATTTTGGTAGATCCTAAAAAAGTTGAACTTGGTGTTTATAATTGCGTACCACATCTTGTAACACCAGTTGTTACTGATCCTAAAAAAGCTAGTCAAGCATTGCAAAAGGCAGTTAGTGAAATGGATAGAAGATATGATTTATTTGAAGAAAGTAAAACAAGAAATATTGAAGGTTATAATGAATATGTATTAAAATATAATAAAAATAAAAGTGAAGATGAAAAGCTTAAACCACTTCCTTATTGGGTTGTAATAGTAGATGAGCTAGCCGATCTTATGTTAGTTGCAGGAAAAGAAGTTGAACAATCTATTATGCGTATTACACAAATGGCTCGTGCGGCAGGAATTCATTTAATTATTGCAACACAAAGACCATCAACAGATGTCATAACAGGTTTAATTAAAGCAAACATTCCGTCAAGACTTTCATTTGCAGTTTCATCAAGTATTGATTCAAGAACTATTCTTGACATGACTGGAGCAGAAAAGCTTTTAGGAAAAGGAGATATGTTATATCTTCCAATGGGAGACATTGTACCTCAAAGAATTCAAGGAGCATTTGTTAGTGATAGTGAAATTGAAAAAGTTGTAAATTATTGTATCAGTCAACAAAAAGCTCAATATGACCAAACATTCTTTAGTTCCTTTGAAGAAAAAGATGAAGAATTAAAATCATCCTTAGTTAGTGGTGATGTTGAAGAGTATGATGATCCGTTATACAATGAAATAGTAGAATTTGTAATAACTTCAGGTAAAGCAAGTGCATCACTTTTACAAAGAAAGTTTAGACTTGGTTATAATAGGGCTGCAAGATGCATTGATTTACTTGAAGAAAGAGGAATAATTGGACCACAAAATGGTTCTAAACCAAGAGAAGTATTAGTAAAACTTGAAGATAATAATAATAATGAGTAGGAGGATTATTTATGAGTTTACATATAAAAACAGAATATGATGATGATATAGCAAAATTAGTAATTATGCCAGGTGACCCTGTTCGTGTTAAATTTATTGCAGAAAACTATTTAGATGATTATAAATTAGTAAATAATGTTAGATTAAATTTAGCTTACACAGGATATTATAAAGGAGTTAAAGTAACGGTTATGTCTTCAGGTATGGGATGTCCAAGCATGGCAATTTATGCTAAAGAATTATTTGACTATTATAATGTTGAAAAAATTATAAGGGTAGGTTCATGTGGAAGCTATTATGATGAAATAGATGTTAAAAGTGTGATTTTAGCAGAAAAAGCATATACTTTATCAAACTTTAGTTACCAGTATGATGGAAATGAGCTTGATTTAATAAGTGCTTCATCATTCTTAAATCAAAAAATAATCGAAAATGCATATAAAGCAAATATCGAGTTAAGAATAGGTAATATTGAAACAACAGATGTTTTTTATAAAACAATTAATAATCCTGAAGTTAAAAAAAATTATTGTTTAGGTGTAGAAATGGAAACATTTGCTCTTTTCTATGTTGCAAGTTTATACAAAAAACAAGCAAGCAGTATTTTAACTGTATCAGATAATTTAGTTAATAATAAAAAATTAACTACCGAAGAAAGGGAAACAACATTTAACGAGGCAATATGTCTTGCCCTTAATTCTATAATAGAATAATAAAAGCAGTACATACTATTTAACAAGAGGAGAAAAGATTTATGGAATATAAACAAATAGATAAAAGATCTTACAAACTTCATTTAATAAAAACTGATAAATTTAAAACAATTACAGTTAGATGTATTTTTAAAGAAAAAATAAATAAAGAGGAAATAACGATTCGTAATTTCCTTTTTGAACTTTTATTAAGTTCTTGTAAAAAGTATCCATCTAAAAGAAATTTTAGTATAGCAAAACAAGAATTATATGATTTAAATCTTTATGGAAATAATACAAGAATAGGTAATACTTTTAGTACGGAAATATCAATTTCAATGTTAGAAAATAAATATATTAATGATGATATTACTATGAAAGGACTTGAATTTTTAAAAGAGGTGATTTTTAATCCTAACCTTGAAGATAATAAAGACTTTAGAAATAATTTTAATATAACTAAAAACTATTTATTATCTTATATAAAACAAGGATATGATTATCCAAAAAGTTATTCTTACATAAGGCTTAAAAATCTTATGGGAGAAGATTATTCTTTTTCCTATAATATGGATGGTAATATCAAAGATTTAGAAGAAATAACTTTAACAAGCTTACAAAAGTATTATGATAAATTTATTAAAAATAGTTTAATAGATATATATGTAATAGGTAATATAAACTTTTATGAAATGGAAAATGCTATTTCTAAAACATTTAATTTTAAAAAAATTAAAAAAGATGAATTATCATTTAAAATAAATTATATTCCAAAGAGTAAAAAACTTATAAAATATGAAGAAAGTAAGAATTTTAATCAAACAAGACTCTTAATAAGTTGTTATTTAAAAAAATTAACGGAAAAAGAAAGAAAATATGTTATGTTTTTATATAATATAATTCTAGGAGCAAGTCCTGATTCTTTTTTGTTTAAAAATGTAAGAGAAAGAAAGTCATTAACTTATGATATTTTATCTAATTATAGAAAAAGTGATAATTTTTTAGTTATATCAAGTGGGATTGATTATACAAAGTGTAATGAAGTAATAAAAGGAATAAAAGAAGAAATGAATAATATAAGAAAAGGTAAGTTTAGTATAGAAAAACTAAATAATGCTAAAAGTCTTATGATTAGTTCATTAAAAGAGTTTGATGAATATCCATCTTCCATTATTGATTATTATTTTAGTATGGAATATTTGGATTGTGATAATATAGAAACTGCAATTAAAGAAGTTTTAAGTGTTACAAAAAAAGATATAGTAAAGGTTAGTAAAAAAATAAATATGGATATTATTTATGTACTCAAGGAGGGAAAAGATGAGAGAAATTAATATAAATAATTTTGAAGAAAAACTATATTTTGAAAAACTTGAAAATGGTCTTTTAGTATATCTTGTACCACTTAAAAACAAAAAAAATTTTTATGTATCATTTGGTACTAAATATGGAAATTATAATTCTAAATTTAAAGTAAATGATAAAACATATGAAATGCCAAGTGGAATAGCTCACTTTTTAGAACATAAATTATTTGAAAAAGAAAAAGAAAACCCTTTTGATTTTTATGCTAAAAGTGGAACTGATGTAAATGCAGGAACATCTATTTTTTATACAAATTATTATTTTACTGGAAATAATAATTATAATGAAAATTTAAAATATCTACTTAAGTTTGTTACTAATCTTGAAATAACAGAAAAAGATGTTGAAAAAGAAAAAGGAATTATTTTAGAAGAAGCAAGAATGGTTAGTGATAATCCTAATAGATTACTTTATGATAAAACAAGAGAAAATGCTTTTTTTAAAGATCCATATAAATATAAAGTAATTGGGGAAAAGAAAGAAATAAAAAGTATAACTAAAAAAGATTTAGAAACATGTTTTAATGCTTTTTATAGACCTGATAATATGTTCATTATAGCAGTAGGTAATATCAATAAAGATGAAACAATAAAAATAATAAAAGAAGAGCTAAAAGATTTTAAAAATGATAATAAAAAAATAGAAAAATTATATTATGAAGAAGATGATGAAGTATTTATTCCTTATGAGAAAATAAAATTAAAGACAGAAACAACAAGGTTAAGTTTAAATTATAAAGTAAATAAAAATATTTTAGGCATGGATGAGTATAAAAGAGAAATATATTTAGGAATGATGCTAACATTAGTTTTAGGATCAACTTCTTTAGCAAAAGAAAAATTACAAGAAAAAAATTTATGTACAGAAATAAGTACTAATTTATTAAGTAGCCATAGTCATTATTTAATTGGTGTTACTGCTGTTACAGAAAATCAAGATAAATTAATAAATGAATTAAGAAGAATCTTTAAAAATATAAAAATTTCTAAGAAAGATTTTGAAAGAATTAAGAAAGTATGGGTTGCTAATGAAATTAAATCTATTGATAATATAAGTGCAACCAGTAGTGATATATTAACAGATTTAATTGATTTAGGAGAGTATAAAAATAATAAAATAAAAGATATTCAAGATCTTTCATATGAAGAACTTACTAATTTAATTAAAAAAATTGATTTTGAAAACTTAGAAAAAACTAATAAACTTGAAATTGTTGTAATATCTAAAAAAAATTAGTAATAAATGTTACTTTACTAAACTATACTATATTAGACAAAAAAATATTGCAAAATTTTGTAATATTTGTTAAGATTAAAATGTAAAGATAAGAAGGGAACGATTACATATGGATATAAAAATGTTTTTTGAATTTCCAGGTGTATTAATCACAATAGGTGTGTTTTTACTTGTTGTTTCTATTGTAATAGGAATAATTGCATATAAAAATCCTGTTGATGATATTGAAGAAATCGAAGATATTAAAAGTAAATTAAAAGGTAAAGATGAACATCATGAGGAAAAAGAATATACAAGTGAAGAAGATTTCTTGGATAAAGAAGTTGTTGAAGATAATAAGATAGATGATGAAACAAAACTTGAGCCAACTGTTGAAGTTGAAGAACAGGATATTCCTTTAGAAGAAAATAAAGAAGATATAGAACAAGTAAGTGAAGAAAATTTAAGTAAAACAGAAGTTTTAGATACAAGTTTGTTTGTAGAAAATAAAGAAGAACCATTACAAGAAAACTTGGAAAAAACAGAAAATTTAGATGATGTAAAGGATGAAATAATGTCATTATTAAGTGATATAGATAATAAAGAAGTAGAAGAAACAAAAAAAGAAGAACTACCAAAAACAATTTATGGTGGAGCAAATCCTAGTGCAAATATAAAGCTTGATAATGAATTTAAGGAAAAACTTCCTTATGAAGAAAAAACAATTGATTTAGAAAAAACAGAAGATTTAATTAACACGTTAAATAAGGAAACAGTAAAAAATGAAGAAGAAGATATAGAAATTTTATAGCTTCTTTTTTGTTATAAAAACAATTTAACTTACATATATTTAAGTGTATAAAGAAAGGATGATAAAAATATGGATACACTTAAAGTGTCAAGTAAATCTAACCCAAATTCAGTTGCAGGAGCATTAACTAATGTTTTTAGAGATAAAGGAAAAGTAGAAATACAAGCAATTGGAGCAGGAGCACTTAATCAAGCAATTAAAGGAGTAGCAATAGCAAGAGGATTTGTTGCCCCAAGTGGTAAAAATTTAGTATGTATTCCTGCTTTTACTGATATAAGTATAGATGGGGAAGAACGAACAGCGATAAAATTAATTGTAGAAGCAAAGTAAAGATTGCTTCTTTTTACATGTTAGTTTTACATGTTAATTTTAAAAAGCCTTGCCTTTATTTAGATTTATGGGTATAATTAAATCAATACATAAAGAAAGGAAGATTTATTTATGATTGATGCAATCAATAATGCAAATGATTTTTTAAATAACATTTTATTTGGTGTTCCAATGATTATCTTTATTCTTGGTACAGGATTATATCTTACAATTAGATTAGGATTTATTCAAATAACTAAGATAAAAGATATATGGAATAACACAATAAAAAAGATGTTTAAAAAATCTAAAGGAAAAGGACTTATAAGTTCAGGAGAAGCTGCACTTATTTCTTTAGGAGAAATTGTAGGCTCTGGTAATATTGCAGGAGTAGCTACTGCTATAGCAGCAGGAGGACCTGGGGCAATATTCTGGATGTGGGTTGCGGCATTCTTTGGAATGGCTACTAAATTTGCTGAAATTACACTTGGTATTGTTTATAGAAAAGTGTTTACTAAAGATGGCAATGTTAAAGGTGGTCCAATGTACTATTTAAGAGATGGAGTTAGAAGTAAATTTTTAGCTGGTTTCTACGCAGTAATGTCTATATTATCATATATAGTAATCGTAGCAATGGTTGATACAAATACAATTGTTTCAACAGTAACAACTAAATTTAACATTCCAGATTATGTACTTGGTATTGCTTTAGTAATAATTGTTGGAGTTATAATATTTGGTGGTATTAAACGTCTTGGTAAGTTTAGTAAAAACTTTGTTCCTATTATGGGAATATTCTATATAATTTCAGGATTAGTTGTAATATTTAGTAATCTTGAATTAGTAGGACCTGCATTTTCTACAATTATAAAAGCAGCATTTACGCCTCAAGCAGCAGCTGGAGGATTTGCGGGAGCAAGTATCGCACAAATAATTAGATATGGATTTGCCCGTGGTATTTATTCTAATGAAGCAGGACTTGGAACTGCAGCTTTTGCTCATAGTGCAGCAGAAACAGATCATCCAACAAGACAAGCTTTATGGGGACCAACAGAAATATTTATAGATACAATTATCGTAAATACAATTACAGGTCTAGTAGTAGTTATGTCTGGACTTTGGACTAGTGGAGCAGATGGCTCACCTCTTGTAATGGCAGCATTTGATAAAGTTTTACCGGGTGGTGTAGGAAGTATAATGATATTTATCGCTTCAATTTGTTTCTCATTTACATGTTTAACATCTGCAAGTTATGTTTGTCAAGAATCTGCAGAATACTTATTTGGAACAAAAAGTCAAAAAGTTATTAATGCTTTATGGTTAGTATTTATCTTTATTGGTTCTGTTACTTCTTTAGAATTTGTTTGGAATTTAGCAGATACTGTTAATGGACTTTTATTGATACCAAATTTACTTGGACTTTTAATTTTAAGCAATGTTGTTGTTAAGAAAAAGAAAGAATTCTTTAAAGAAACAAGAAAAAGAAAAATTTCTGATTTATCTACTGAAGCATTGTTAATTGATTTATTAACAAAAAATGATATTTCAATGGAAGAAGCTATAGATAAATTAAATAAAGATTTAGACATTGATAAAGAAGAAATAAAAAATGCCAGTGTAAATGTTAAAAAAATAATAGGGTAACCTGTTATTTTTTAATGTTTACTTTCTTTTTGTAAAATAATTAACCTTTTTTTCTTACGTGTGTAAAATTTCTTGTTAAATTATGATAACTTTGTTATACTATTAATGAATAAATATGAGAGAAGGAAAATTTTATGAAAGTTAATGTTGGAGTAATTTTTGGGGGAAAAAGTGTAGAACATGAAATAAGTATAATTTCTGCAGTTGAAGCAATGGGTTATATGGATACTAATAAATATAATGTTATTCCTATATATATAGATAAAGAAGGAACATGGTATACAGGAGATCATTTTAAAGATATTCTTAATTATCGTGATATGGATGTTGTTAAAAGGTATGCTAAAAAGGTATGTTTAATAAGAAGAGGAAAAAGTTGTATTTTACAATCTCTTGGTTTTACAAGAAGAACGCTTAATGTAATAGATATTGTTTTTCCAATAGGCCATGGACTTTATATGGAAGATGGTAGTTTACAAGGGTATTTAGATATGCTTGGAGTTCCTTATGTAGGAAGTGGTGTAGTTGCTAGTGCGATAGGACAAGACAAAGTTTTTATGAAACAAATACTCAAATCTAATGATATTCCTACGACTAATTATGTTTGGTTTACATCAAAAGAATTTATTTCTTCAAAGAAAAAAGTTTTAGAAAAAATAAACACTTTAAATTATCCAATGTATGTAAAACCTGCTTCATTAGGTTCAAGTATTGGAATAACAAGAGCAACAACAGAACATGAATTAATCTCTGGTATAAAAGAAGCAATTAGATTTGATAATAAAATAATAATCGAAGAAGAAATAAAACATGTAAAAGAAGTAAATATAAGTGTTTTAGGAACATATGAAGATGTTGAAACTTCTGAAATTGAAGAAATTAATGTAACTGATGAATTTTTTACTTTTAAAGAAAAATATGTAGAAAATTATTCTAAAACAATTAAAAAAGGAAGAAAAGCTAATCCTTTATTATCTAAAGAAATGATGGAAGATTTAAAAATGTATGCAATAAATACATTTAAAGCTATAAATGCAAGAGGAGTTGCTAGAATAGATTTTTTAATTGATGATAAATCAAAAAAAATATATGTTAGTGAAATTAATACAATGCCAGGAAGTTTATCACTTTATTTATGGCTTCCTAAAAAGAAAAGTCAAACAGAGTTAATAAATGATCTTATAAAAATAGCAATTGAAGAATATAAAAGTAAAAATAATTTAATCTTAGCATTTGAAAATAATTTATTAGATAAGTTTGATATATTAAATGGTAAGAAAACAAATAAAAGCAGATAACTATCTGCTTTTATTAATGTTTTTTTCTAATCTTTCATAATCATATTTCAATTTATAAAGAGCATTATTTAGTATTTTACTAATTCTTTGTTTTGTAAGATTATATTTTTCTCCAATTTCTTTTAATGTTAAATTTTCTTTAAAATATAATTTAATAATATCTAATTCTTTTTCATTTAATAAAGATAATTTACTTTTAACTATTTCGTATTCTAATTTTTTAATAACTTGTTCACAAGGGTCTATCGCATCTTCATAAGTTATATAATCTATATAATCTTCTTCTATATCATCACTTATTCTTACATTTAAAGATAATATATTTAAAAGAAAAAGTTTATAATTTTTAACGGTACTAATACTAATATTTAATATATTAGCAAGTTCTTGGTCGTTTAAATTAGGGTTGGTATTAATAATACTTTTTAATTTATTTATTCTTTGCATTGTATGAATATTTATATTAAATCCTTTACTATTTTCTAAAACATATTTAGTAAGTTGCTGTTTAATAATTATTCCAGCATAACTTGAAAATTTAACATCTTTTTCTGGATTAAAAGATTTAACAGCATTTATTAAGGCTAAATTTCCTTCATTTATTAAATCAAATATATTAATAACAGAAGTTGTACTTCCAATAAAAGTTTTTGCAATAGTAACAGATAGTCCTAAATTGTGATTAATTAGTTTTTTAAAAGCATTTTTATCTCCTTTTTGATATTTATTAAAAAGGTTTATTTGTTCTTCTTTTTTTAATACTTCAAATTGTTTTATATAATTTAAATAATCTTGTAACTCTTTATTATTTATATATTCGTAATTCCATTTTGTTATTTCTTTCATATAAATATTCCTTCTTACTTTTATATTATTATAAAATCTCTTTCTTAAAAAGTTCTTATATTATAACATGTAAGAATAAAAAAAGAAAGTTTTTTATTAAAACTTTCGATATAATCCAACAACTTTACCTAATATTGTAACATTTTTTAAAATAATTGGTTCCATTGTGTCATTTTCAGGTTGTAGTCTAAAATGATCTTTTTCTTTATAAAATGTTTTTACAGTTACCTCGTTATCATCATTCATTGCTACTACAATATCACCATTTTTGGCATCATTTTTTCTTTCTACAATTATTATATCGTTATCATAGATACCTACATTAATCATACTTTCGCCACTTACCCTTAAAGTAAAGATATCTTTTTTATTAGCAACAAGATTAACTGGTAAATCAAAATATTCATCTGGCATTTCAATCGCATCAATTGGATTACCTGCAGTTACTTTTCCAAGTAGGGGAACAGATACAACAGTTTCATCCTTTTTTGCATATTCATTAGGCACTAAAAGTTCAATAGTTCTGTTTTTTTCAGGATCTTTAGTAATAAAACCTTTTTGAACTAAAGTATTTAAATGTGTTTGTACTGTAGCAGTACTATTTAAATTTGTTGCTTTACATAATTCTCTAACAGTAGGGGGGTAACCTTTTTTAGCCATGTATTTTTTAAGTTCTTTTAATACGTTTTCTTGTTTATTAGTTAATTTTTCCATATCTTTTTCCTCCTTATGTATTTAGTTTAACATATCATGTGTAAAATGTCAAACAAATGTTTCGAAAAGTTATTGACACGAACATATATTTGTAATAAACTTAAATCAAGAAAGGAGAAAATGGTTATGGAAAGTATTACACCAAAAAAATTAATTATTATATTCTATCTAATGGTAATAATTTTTACTTGTATATTTGCTCTTAGAATAGAAAATCTTGAAAGTAAGGAGGACACTATAAATAAAATAGTAAATTTACAATAATATATTTACATAAAAGAATATTTATAGTAAAATAATATCGTAACTTATTTATATTTAAATGATGGAGCTTGGAAACTCTATATTATTAATTTAATAATAAATCATTTATTAAAAGAGATTCTTGGAAAAGAATAAGTAAAGTGGAACCGCGGAATTTAATTTCGTCTTTACATATCTTTTTCAAGTTTTTATTTTATGGGGGATAACATGAAGAAAACAGATTTTGTAAAATATTTTTGTAATTATGAAATATCAAAAGTAGACATATATTATTTATATGATTTAGATACATATTCATATGAATTAAGTACTAGCAATATTAAAAAAAATCCTTTTAAATTTACAGATATTTATATTAAAGATGATGAGATATTTATAAACTTTTTAATAAATTATTGTAAAACTAATAATATACCTTATTCATTTATGGCTACTATTAGTACACAAAATAAGGACAAAAATAATTTTAAACATAGTTTAACAAAAGAAGAAATAAAAGAAAAAAATATTCAGTTTATCGTGGTAAAACAAGATGATAAAGATAATATTTCTTTTTATAAAGAACCATTAAATGAGGATGAAAAAATTAATGAAATACAAAATAAATTAAAGATAAATATAAATAGTGAAAAACAATTAAATAGGACAATTGAATTATTAAATGAATTTCTTGATAAATATTATGTTTATCAAATGATTAAAACATATAATAATGATGATTTTAATGTTATAATAACTTTACAAAATAATATAACTATTATAATAAAAGGAACATATTTAATTAATAATTTAATTGAATATTTAAACATAAAATATGAACATAAAAAAGAGAGGGTTATTAAATATGAATAGTAAAATATTAGAACAAATAAGAAATGTTGATTTTAAAGAAATAGATTTATCTATTATAAATAATGAATTAGTTATAAAAATACTTCAAAAAGAGAATTTAAATAAAAGATTTCCTACAATTAGCATCTATTCTAAAAATTTAGAAGAAATGTCTAATCAAGAGTTATTTTCTTTTATAACAGAATTATATTTTCAAACAGGAGATGTGTATCATTATAGTAAAGTAAAAGATTATATAATAGGGAAAGAATTATTATTAAGTGATAAATATATGTTAGTTAATACAAATGCAAGAAAATTATTTATTGATGCTAATAGTAATCTTATAAATGAAGAATTTTTAAAAAATTTAAGTTATTCGCTTTTTAATGGAATTACAAATAAAATAGAGGAAGGTTTAAATAAAGAAGGCAAAGTTAATTTTAATGTTTTATTAAGTAATAAAACTTCAATTAATACATATGAAAATAGACTTGGTGTTACATATTTTCTACTTTTAGAAGATAATAAATTAGGAAAAGCAATATATAATTATTTACTTGAATGTGTTTTTGATAAAGATTTAATTAATTCTAAAATAAAGTTTGATAATAGTAAAAATTGTTGTAATATAAGTATTGAAGATTTATCAATTTTTATTAATAGCAAAAAATTAGTAGATGAGTTAAATAATCTAGGTTTATTAGAAGAAGTATATAAAAAAGAAGAAAATATGAAAAGACAATTAAAATGGGAGGAATAATATTATGAATATGGAAAAAATGGTAAATTATTGTAAAAATTATGGTTTTATATTTCAAGGAAGTGAAATATACGGAGGACTTTCTAATACTTTTGACTATGGTCCTTTAGGAGTAGAACTTAAAAATAATTTAAAAAATGCTTGGCTTAAAAGATTTATTCAAGAAGATATAAATTGTGTTAAGCTTGACAGTGCTATTTTAATGAATCCTAAAGTATGGGAAGCAAGCGGACATTTAAAGACTTTTAGTGATCCATTAATTGATTGTAAAGAATGTAATTCAAGATATCGCGCAGATAAGTTACTTGAAGATAATAATGTTAGTGATGTAGAGAAAATGACTAGTGATGATATGATTAATTATATAAAAGATAATCATATTAAATGTCCTAAATGTGGTAAATGTAATTTTACTGATATAAGACAATTTAATTTAATGTTTAAAACATTCCAAGGAGTAACTGAAGATTTAAAAGACACAATTTATTTAAGACCAGAAACAGCCCAAGGAATATTTGTTGATTTTTTAAATGTTCAAAGAAGTATGAGACTTAAAATACCATTTGGTATAGGACAAGTAGGTAAAAGTTTTAGAAATGAAATAACACCTGGTAATTTTATTTTTAGAGTTCGTGAATTTGAACAAATGGAATTAGAGTTTTTTTGTAAACCAGGAACAGAACTTGAATGGTTTAATTTTTATAAAGAAAAAGCTAAAAACTTTTTAAAAGATTTAGGATTTAAAGAAGAAAACTTAAGATTTAGAGATCATTCTAAAGAAGAACTTAGTTTCTATAGTAATGCAACTACTGATATCGAGTATAAATTTCCATTTGGTTTTGGTGAACTTTGGGGTATTGCATCAAGAACTAATTATGATTTAACTAAACATCAAGAATATTCAAATATTTCACAAGAATATTTAGATCCATTAACAAATGAAAAATATATTCCTTATGTAGTGGAACCATCTTTAGGGGTTGAAAGGCTTGTACTTGCAACTTTGCTTAATGCTTATCATGAAGAAACACTAGAAAATAAAGAAACAAGAGAAGTACTTAAACTTATTCCATATCTTGCACCTTATAAAGTAACTGTTCTTCCATTAATAAAAAAACTTCATAGTGAAAAAGCTATAGAAATTTATAATAAATTATCTAAATGTTTTTCTACTAGTTATGATGAAACTGGAAGTATAGGAAAACGTTACAGAAGAAGTGATGCTGTTGGAACACCTTATGCTATTACAATAGATGATGATACTTTAAATAATAATACAGTAACATTAAGAAATAGAGATACGATGGAACAAATAGTAATAAAATTAGATGAAGTAGAAAAATATATTGAAGAAAGAATAAAATTTTAATCTTTCTTCTTTTTTTAGGCATAATTAGACATTCTTTCATTTTATACTAAAAATGGAAGGGATGATTTTTATGAAAGAATATTATATTTTTAATTTAAAAAAGGAGTTTGCTAAATTATATAAAGATAGACCTAGTGAACTATTTTACATATTTAATAGAATTTATTATATGAAAGAAGTAGATAAAAATTATGGTTATAATTTATTTGAACAAATATGTAATTTTATAGATAAAAAAGAAATAAATGAATATCTTTATAATATATATAAAGATAAAATGATGTATTCTTATAATGAAAATGAACATGTTATTAATAATTTATTTTTAAATGAAATTAGTATTTTGAAAGTAAAAAATAGTAATTTAAGATTAGAAACTAATAAAGAAGATTGTTCTTTTTTAAAAGATTTAAATAGTTTTAATAATACTTATTTTGTATGTGATTTTAAAAATCAAGAGTTTTTCTTTTTAAAAAATAATAAGGTAATACTTAAAAATTTATAAATATCTTGTAATTGAATATATTTTATTATAGAATATATTTATGGAGGGAAAAAGTTATGGGATTTGGACATGATTTATTATATATTGTAATTGGTTTAATACCAGGACTTGTTTTAGGGTTCTTACTTGCTCGTATGTGGATGAAAAAATATTTAAAGAAAAATCCACCAATTAATGAAGAAATGGTAAAAATAATGATGAGTCAAATGGGTAGAACTCCATCTCAAAAACAAGTTAATCAAGTTATGAAACAAATGAGTAAATATATGTAATGTATATTTATTTTTTTATGAAAAAATTGTTAAAAATGCTAAAAAATATTGACAACCTGGGGGGGGTGCTTTATATAATTAATTTATAAAGTTAATAGTTAATAAAATAAGGTTGTGGTTATAGTGAAAAGAATAATAAGTTTTTTAAAAACAGATGTCAAAATAATAAATAGTTATTTTTTACTTGCAGTTATTTTTATAATTTTAATTAGTATAGGATATTCAAGTTATGCATTATTTAGTTTTACAAAAACAAGTACTAATGTAATTGAAGCTACTGTAGGAAAATTAAAGAACAATATAGATACAAGTGGAGCAAACTCACCAGTTCTAGCATCAAATATGATACCAGTATATTATGATGAAATAAATAATGTGTGGAAAAAGGCTGATGTAAACAATAAAGATTCTAGTTATCAATGGTATAGTTATAATTCAACAGGAGATAAAAAAGGAATGTGGGCTAATGCCGTAACTGTAAAAGAAGCAAATAGGCAAACTTATTTAAATGCAAATGTTGGTACACCAATAAGTATGGATGACATAACAACAATGTGGGTATGGATACCAAGATTTAATGCTGTAACACCAAGTAATTATAATGGAGGAACAAAAGCAAATCCTGGAGCAATAGATGTATCTTTTGTAAAGCAAAATGAAACAGCAATAGATGCCTTTACCTTTGGAGATAAAGAACTTAGTGGATTTTGGTATGGTAAGTTTGAAATAGGAGGAACGCTAGCAAGTTCCTGTACTAATGAAACATGTAATGTAAGTAATATAGTAGTAAAACCAAATGTATCATCATTAAGAAATCAAACAGTAAGTAGTTTCTTCTTTGCCAGTAGAAGTATGGAGCAAACAGGAAATAGTTTTGGCTTTGTAAATATTGAAGTAGATACGCATATGAGTAAAAATAATGAATGGGGAGCAGTAGCGTACCTTACTCAAAGTATATATGGAAGATGTACTAGTAATACAACATGTACTGAAGTAGGAATAAATAATAACACATCATATATAACTGGGATAGGAGATAAGCCTTCATCAACTGCTAGTTCAGTAAAAACCAATACATATAATACTATTTCAGGAAAAAATGCTTCAACAACTGGAAATATTTATGGAATATATGACATGAGTGGGGGAGCATGGGAATATGTCATGGGAATATATAATAAAAATATAAAGTCATCTGGTTTTAGCACATTACCAGACAACAAATATTATAACAACTATACTGCAACATCTTACACAGGACATGCTATAAGTGAAACAAAAGGATGGTATAATGATCAGTCATTTTCTGTTTATTTTAGTGTTTCCCCATGGTTTATACGTAGTTGTTTTTATGATGATGGCGAACTTTCTGGAGTGTTTGCATTTTATGGTAGCAGTGGAATTAATGGTAATAACAGTGCTTCCCGTTTTGTAATTACCAATGAATAAATATATGTAATGTATATTTATTTTTTTCTTTTTATTAAATTTGATAAAAAATATTGAAAAAAGATTTTATAAATTATATAATATATTTGATAGTAAAAATAGAAAGAGTTGATAAGTATGTCTATAAAAGAAAAAAGAAGAATTATATTAATATCAATGATTGGAGTTATAGCATTTGTTCTTATAATGATAGGAATAAGTTATGCTTATACAATGTTTAGTGTATCTCAAAAAAATCCTAATGTAGTTCAAGCGGGATGTTTAAGAGTAACACTTGAAGAAAAAAATAATATATCACTTTCCAATGCTGTACCAATAAGTGATAATGAAGGTAAAAAGTTACAACCATATGAGTTTACTATTAAAAATACTTGTAATACGGATGCATATTATGAAACTTCATTTGTTGTTGATAATGTATCAAATCAAAGTAATATAGGTAATGTTAAATTATTTTTAACAGGAGATACTTTAGTTGAACCTCAAATATTAAATACATTTAATAAAGTAGAATTAACTAATGTAACAACTTCAGATAATTATAAAATAGATGAAGGAAAGTTAAATGCAGGTAAAGAAAAGACATTTTATTTAAATTTATGGATAGATTATAATACAACAACAAGTGGATGGAATTTTAACGGGCATGTTGTATTAACATCTACTGCGACGTCAGTAAGTGATAAAACAGATCCAACAATAACATTTACGAATGAAGGTGATGGTAATTTAAATGTTTTAGCAACGGATGAAAGTGGTGTATCAAGTGTTTGTATAAATAAAAGTACATCAATAAGTGATTGTTATTGGAATAGGTATGTAGATAATTTTAAATATGAGATTACAAATACAACACAAGAAACATATTACGCTCATGTAAGAGATATTTATGGTAATGTTTCTGTTTCTAGTGTTGCAGGATTTATTGATAAAACTCCTCCAGCTGTTACTTTAGCAAATAAAACATGTGTTAAAGGAACTTGTACTTTAACTGTAAATATGACTGATGATGTAGGAGTTGTAGCATATCAAGAAAATACAAGCACTTCTGCTACAACTAGTTGGACTAATATTGAAAGTGTTAAAACAAAAACAATTACTTTAACAAAAACAGCAAAAGGAACATATTATGTATATGCCAAAGATAAAAGAAATAATATAGGAAGATTAGCTATTACTATAACAGAAGATGATTTATATATTGATACAGAAAAACCAATATTAACTGTAGTATCAAAAGGTTGTGATACTAATAAAGTATGTACTGTAAAGGTTAAATTAACAGATAATATTGGGGTAGCAAGTTATCAAGAAGGTTCATCATCAACTGCAGGAACTAGTTGGACTAATTTAAGTTCTCCAACAACAGAAACAACAATAACATTAACAAAAAATGCTCTTGGAACATATTATGCATTTGCTAAAGATACAAGTGATAATGTAGGTAGTATTTCATATACATTAACAGAAAATGATTATGATCAAACACCACCTGTAATGACATTTGGAATTGATGATGCAACACATAAAATTGCAACAGTAACATGTACTGACCCAGAAAGTGGAATAGTAGGAGAAGCATCAAAAACACAAAACTTAACAGGAACAAGTAACGTTGATGTAACTTTTACTTGTACTAACGGAGTAGGCAAAAAAACAACATAAACGCATACATATAAATATTCAACATGTGCTTTAGGAGAAAATACATGTCAGTCAAGAACATGGAATTGTAGTGACTGTTATTATGGAGAAAATACATGCCAGTCAAAATATGTTTGTACTAAATATTCTTGTCCTAGTGGATATTCAGCAAGTGGATCTTCATGTACTAAAACAACAACTGTAGCAGTAGGTAGTTATTCTTCTGCTAATGAATGTAGTGCATTATGTTCTAGAGAATATGGAACTGGATCTTATTGTAGTGGTTCAACTTGTTATAATAAATCAACACAAACTGCTAGTAAAGTATGTAGTGCAGGTTATACTGATGACTGTTATTCAGGAAGTAATACGTGTAGTTATGGATGTGATTATGATCCGTGTTATACAGGACATAATACATGTAAGGTAGGTTGGACATTATGATGAAAAAGTTTAATAAAATATTAATAATTATAGCAATAATTTTAGTTTTCTTAGGTGCTACATTACTAATTTTTAAACAAAATAAAAAAGATGATGATATTCCTAATGAAGAAAGTTTAATAAATTTTAATATTTCTAATGATATAGAACATGAAACTTCTTTCATTTCAAATAATACATATTTAGTAGTAGTTTTAAAAAATAATAGTAATACTAATATAATTAAAGCTAATTTAAAAGTTAATTTTACAAGTGAAGAAGTAAATGAAGAAATAAATATGTTTTTAAAAGATAATAAAACTTTAGTTCTTGTAAAAATACCAGATAACTTAATTAATAATATATTAAATGAAAAGATAAAAATTACTTTAGATGTTATTAAAGAGGGAAACACAAATATTATTGATATATCTTCTTTAAATAAAAATATTAAATATAATCCTTCTTTAAGCAATGAATATATAAATATTAATATTGATGGAAATAATACAACATCTAAAGATATAAAATTATTGATGGGTAATATTATTATGTATAAAAATAACAAGATAGTTGAAGCAAAAACATTTGGAATAGAAAACATTAAAAGTAAAAGTAATTTTTCTAAAGTAGTAAGTTTTTCTAATGTGAATTATGATAAAATTGAAGTATATTATACTTTTGCTTATTAGACCTAAAATTAGGTCTTTTTTTTATTTCTTTTTTATTGTATAATAAAAATTGAATTTGGCGGTGATTTATATGGAATATGTAAATGTTGGTAAAATATATACAACGCATGGTTTAAATGGTGAAGTTAAAGTTAAATCTAACTTTAATTATAAAGATAAAATATATGTAAATGGTTTTAATTTTTATATAGGAAAAGATAAAGAATTATATAAACTTAGAAACTATAGAAAACAAAATGAATATGATTTATTAACTTTTGAAACATTAGATAATATAGATAAAGTTATTAAATATCGAGGTAGTTTTTTATATATTTTAAGAAGTGATATAAAAGTTGATACTTATTTAAATAGTGATTTAATAGGATTAAATGTATTTTATAAAAATAAAAATATAGGTAAAGTCTCAGGAATATTTGATGCCGGACATGGTAATTTTATTATTGATATTTCAGGAGTATTTATTCCAAAAAATGAAAATTTTATAGAAAAAGTAGATTTAAAAAATAAAAAGATGATAGTAAAAAATATGGAAGGGCTTTTATGAAAATAGATATACTTAGTTTATTTCCTTTTATGTTTGATAATTTTTTAAATACATCAATTATTAAAAGGGCAATTGAAAAGGAAAAAGTTTTTATAAATATAATAAATTTTAGAGATTATTCAAAAGATTCACATAAAAAAGTAGACGATACACCTTTTGGGGGAGGAAGCGGAATGGTTCTTACTTGTCAGCCAATATTTGACTGTGTAGAAAGTATAAAAACAGATGATAGCTATGTTATATTACTTACTCCAACTGGAGTTACATATAATCAAAAATTAGCTAAAGAATTAACAAAATTTAAACATTTAATAATTATATGTGGACATTATGAGGGGTTTGATGATAGAATAAGAACATTAGCAGATTTAGAACTTTCAATTGGAGATTATGTTTTAACTGGAGGAGAACTTGCTAGTATGGTAGTGGCAGACTCTGTTACAAGACTTATTGATGGAGTTATTACAGATACATCTTTAGAAGATGAATCATTTAATAATAATTTACTTGATTATCCAGTTTATACAAAACCAAGAAATTTTAGAGGAATGAAAGTGCCAGATGTATTACTATCAGGTGATCATAAAAAAATAGAGGAATATAGAAAAAAAGAACAACTAAGATTAACAAATGAAAAAAGAAAAGATTTACTTTCATAGTTGTAGGAGATGATATTATGACAAAAAGATTTGTTGTAACGAAGGATGAAATAACACAAACAATTACTTATAAAGAATATGATAATTTTAAAGGTTATGATGTTAAACCAAAAAATAAATTATCTAAAGAAGATATTATTAATGTTGATGAAATGGTTATTATTAATCCATCTTTGATTGAAAAATTAATTAGTAAAAAGTGTAAGAAAACGTTAGAAAGAATTTTAAAGTTTATATCTTTTATATATGATGATGATGAAACAGGGGAAGAAAGTGTAGAACTTGCTTTAAATGAAATAGCAAAATTTAAAGAACTTTTAGATACTAAATATAAAGAATATATGAAAGAAAAAGAATATAAACTTATGATAAAAAAACTTGAAATTCTTGAAAATGAAGTAAAGCTTCGTAAATTATATTTAAATTCTAAAGAAAATAGAGAAAAAAAGAGTAAAGGTAGATAATTTTAATATAATTAAGTAGACAAATAAATAAATTTATGATATTATTAATAACGTGAAAAAAGCAATCCAATGTTTTTATATGTATAATAAAATTATAACTTAAATATGATTGTGGGAAAGAAAAGGAGATGAAGTATAATGAATAAGGTTGATGCTATTGCAGCAAAACAAATAAGAAATGATATTCCTGAATTTAGAGTAGGAGATACAGTACGTGTAGATTATAAAATAATCGAAGGTAAGAAAGAACGTATTCAAGCTTATGAAGGAATAGTCGTAGCAAAAAAAGGTTCAGATGTTAGTGAAACATTTTCTGTAAGAAAAGAATCAGCAGGTGTAGGAGTAACAAGAATTTTCCCTGTTAACTCACCAAAAATCGCTAAACTTACTGTTATTAAAAAAGGTAAAGTTAGACGTGCTAAATTAAATTTCTTAAAAGGTTATAAAGGCCAATATAGAATTGCTGAAAGAGGACAAAAATAATCTTGTCCTTTTTATAATATTTGAGGGTGTTATATGAAAAAAATTAAAGAAATAAGTATTTATCTTTTAATTATTGTTATGGTTATTTTAATAAGAACATTTATAATTACACCAGTTAGAGTAAATGGTACAAGTATGGATCCAACTTTAAAAAATGGTGAAATAATGATTTTAAATAAAATAAAATATAATAAAAATGATATAAAAAGATTTGATATTGTCGTAGTTAAAATGGATAAAGAATTACTTATTAAAAGAGTAATAGGTCTTCCTAATGAAGAAATAAAATATGTTGATAATAAATTATATATAAATGGGGAGTATATAAAAGAACCATTTTTAAATGATGATGTTTATACAACTAATTTTTCTTTAGATGATTTTAAATTAAAAAAAATACCAGAAAATTGTTATTTTGTTATGGGAGATAATCGTGAAGTTTCACTTGACAGTAGAACTTTTGGTTGTTTTAGTAAAGATAAAATTTTAGGAAGTGCTAATTTAGTATTATTTCCATTTACTAAATTAGGTTATAAAAAATAAAGAACTTGTGATAACTATTTTTTTACTAAATGTAAAATTTTGGTAAAATTTGGTATACATTTTTTAACCTTTTTATATAGACAAATACCTTGTAATAGTATATAATTTATTTATACAAATGAAGTTATAAACTTTGAAAGGAATGGTATATATGGCAAGTAATAAAAATAAATCTTATCTTGGAGATAATAAGAAAAAAATAGTTAATAGACTTAGCGTAATTGAAGGACAAATAAATGGTGTAAAAAAAATGATTGAAGATGATAAAAATTATGATGATGTTATTACACAATTATATGCTGTTGAAAGATCTGTAGCTAGTTTATCTAATATAGTTTTACAAGAATATTTATATTCAAACGCTTCAAATCTTGAAAAAGAAAATGCTAAAGTTGTTACAGAAATAGTAGATATGCTAAAGAAAATAAATAAATAAATAATTAAAAAAGAAAGTATTAAAAAATGCTTTCTTTTTTTATAAATATTTAACTTTTCTATTTAAATTTAGGTGCTTTTTAATTTTATTCATATAATTATATATAGAGAATAAAAATATCTTCTAAAAAATAAATGAAAGGAGGATTTTTATATAAAAAGGTTTTAATTTATAGAATATGTATTATATTAATGTAATAATGTAGTTATATTGTAGTATATATGTAGTAATAATATTGACAAATGCTTGTTGATATGTTATTATTGCAATAGAAAGTGAGATGATTATTATGTCTAGTTTAACAAGTGCAATTAATGTAAATGTAGATACACAAGTAAAAGAAAAAGCAACAAATATTTTAAAGGATTTAGGTTTAAACATGAGTACTTTTATTAATATGACTTTAGTACAAGTTATAAAAAGAAATGGAGTGCCATTTGAAGTAGTAAACCCTAAGCCTAGTAAAGAAATGCTAGAAGCATTAAAGGAAGTCAATGAAATGATAAATGATCCTTTAAAATATCCAAGATATACAAATAGAAAAGATTTAGAAAAAGCATTATTAGTGGATGACTAGTTATAAATATGATGTTGTTTATTCTACAAAATTTAAAAAAGCACTAAAAAAATTAATAAAGCAGGGTAAAGATATTAATGAATTATTTGATATTATAGATAAATTAGCAAATGATGAAAAATTAAATATGAAATATAAAAATCATAGTTTAGTCAATGATAAATATTATAAGGATTGTAATGAATGTCATATAAGTCCAGATTGGTTATTAATTTATCGATATAATAAAGATAAATTATTGCTTTTATTAATTGATACAGGAAGTCACAGCGAATTATTTAAATAATTTTTAGTATTATATTTTATTCTATATATTATAATGGTTGGAATTAGTGTTAGCGGTAAATATTAAATTTTTGATTTATAATATAAAAAGAAAGTATTAAAAAAATGCTTTCTTTTTATGAATTAATCATTTATTTTTTTGAATATTTAAAACTATTCCAATTAGAATCATAAATGATATTAAACTACTTCCACCATAACTAATAAAAGGAAGGGTAATACCTGTTA